>Ga0209374_1000104_pt1 | contig 94865 bp, 84 predicted proteins | sample SaaInlLV_DNA_10m_FD_184683 | JGI IMG/M metagenome (GOLD analysis project Ga0209374, IMG submission 184683) | Marine microbial communities from expanding oxygen minimum zones in the Saanich Inlet - SI075_LV_DNA_10m (SPAdes) (version 2) | ecosystem: Environmental > Aquatic > Marine > Unclassified ... | reverse complement strand
GGTCCACCAGAAAAGCAAGCGGTAAAAGTACTTTGAGGGACGGTTACATTTGGTAGGGAAGCTATGGTTACATTTACTACATTGCTCGTGTCTTTGCATCCCAAACTATCGGTAATCAAAGAAAAATTTCCAACATTAGTGGTGGTGTAGAAGGGTGAATTGCTACTTGATGTAGAGCTACCATTACTAACCCAGTTGTAAGATATACCAGGGTCTACATTGGCATTTAATGTTGCAGAGTTACCAGCACCACAAATTACAGGATTTGCGGGGGTTACTTGAGAAAAAACAGAGTTACAAGGTATTATTTCAGTTACAAATGCATCATTCAGTTGATTGGTTGTAGTCGTATAATCTCCGAAAGACCTGTATTGGGGACCTATATTTCCACAAAATACAGCTTGGTTTTCATTTCCAATAGAAAGGTCATAAATTCCTAAAGAATATGTTTCAGGTGTAGTAGTACTACCTCCACTTCCATCAACTTGAAGGACACTACTGTTAGTTGTACTGGTTACCCAGTTAACAGAAGTTAAGTTAGTATCCATATTTACAAATGTTATTTCATCAGAACGTGAGAAAGTATTGTTATCTAAATTTATGGTTCCGTCTAGTTTACCGCCAAAAACTAATTGATCTTGTTTAATTTCTAGAGCTGAAATAGGGAAGCTATTTTGAGATTGCGAAGGAAAAGTATTTAATAAGTTACAATTAGTTGGAACAAAATTTGAATTTAATTTAACTAAAGTATTGGTGTTTTCAGGAATATTGATTCCGGCTATAATTTGGTTAAAATTGTCATTCAAATAATTGTTAAATGCAAAATACACGTTATCTAAATTATCAACTGATAAACCAAAAGATAGGTAGTTTAATGCATTTCCAAATCCAAAAAATGAGTTGAAAGAACTTAAAGCGTTTTCAAGTTTATAAACGTTATTGTAAAATCCTGAACCGTCTAATTCTAAAATCATTAGTGCACCTCTTGGAAAGTTGGCAGATGGTGTTGAAAAACTAGATATGGAAGTAGGAGAAGATTGTCCCCCAATTTTACAACCATTGCTAGAGTAATAATATTGTGCAATGACATGATTGTTGGAGTTTACTTCAAAATCGAGCCCAAATAAAGCATCAAAATCTTGATTAGTATTGCAGTATATAGGAGTTAACCAACTGTTAGTGCCATTAACATCTGTTTTTAAAATAAAACTATTGATGTATTCATAGCCATAAAAACCACCTCCACCAGGAGCTTGAGTGTAGGGTAGAGTTAAGCCATCAAATTTTCTTCCATTTGTACCAACACCTCCAAAAGGATTATTGGAAGAAACTCTATTGGATGCCATTAGGTATACAAAACCATTTTTAAATTTTATTTTACTTCTTCCATAATAATTTTGTGTGTTGTTATTATAACCGTTTACATTTTGGTTGATATCATTTTTCGTTGAGGCTCCAGTTTTTATCCACTGAAAGTTTCCGGAAGTATCGTATTTAACTAAGTAGTTATCTGAGTATGATGCTGAATTAGCTGAATGTTGATTAGCAGTTACTGAATTCCCATCAAAAATGGCTGTAGAAGAAAATAATCCACTTATATATAATCCACCTTGGTTGTCTAATTCTATGTCCATTGCTTGGTCAGCACCAGTTCCTCCAGCAGTTTTAATCCAGATTGGATTTCCCAAAGGATCTAATTTCCCAAAAAATATATCTTTTGAATTTCCTGTTATAGTGGTGTTTTTAATGGTAGCTAAATTGTCGAAATTACCAGCTATGTATTTATTACCTATCTGGTCAACCTTTACAGCTCTTATGGAAGCCTGATATCCAGATGAGGATGAAGTAACTGTCTTTAAAAAAGAAAAGCCTTGGCTATAGGAATTTGTAGTAACCAAATACAAAATTGATAGTACAATAAATTTAAAATTATTTTTCATAACTATTTAGCGTTTATTTGTCTCTTTGAAATAGGTTTGTTTATTAATTGTTTTAATTAATAGAAAAAAAACTAAACAAAATAAAAATTTTCACCTATGTTGAATTTAAAATGTTTAGTGTTTTAATAAAAAAATTAAACAAAAATAAGAAAAGTCATTTAATTTTAAATTAACAAATGGTAAAAAATAGAGAAGTGATTACTTAAGATGGTATTTGAACCTTACAAATAATTTAAATTATTGAACTCAAAGATTTTAGGGTTAAAATTATTTTATAAAAAGATGCATCTGTAATTAAAACTATTTAGTATTTAAATATTGTATACTTTAAGTTTTTTATAGTTTTTTATTTGTGAACATGAAATTAAGTTTCCCTCTTTTTTCATAAAACTATTTAGCTGAAGATTGAATATATTTCGCAGATATTTTTCTTTTTTATAACAAATGTATTAGCTAAGCTCAGTAATATGAGTTTGGTGGGCAAGTGTTATGTAGCTTCGCTTTTGAAGCTACTGAATTATCAGTTTTTATTGTTTCTAATTAACTTCCAGAATAATAGTTGTTATTAAAAAGTAACTAAAATAGATGAGAGAATGTTATTTATATTATTCTCTATCAATTAAAAATTCATCAAATTTTTCTTTAGTATTTGAAAAGGATAGTTGTTCTCTAAGTTGATACATCTTTTCAGGATTCTCCGAATATTTGTACATATACTTTAGCATTTCAAGCTTATCACTATCCATACTAAAAACATTGATCATTTTTTTAAATTGATCTATAGATAAACAATTTTTTGAAATTTGATTTTTAGCCATTTCTTTTTTATCATCTGAAAATGATTTTGATTCAACTGTATTCATAATATGAAGGAATTTAGATTCTTCCGTAATACATGGTACATCTATAACTTCAACTATTTCAATTTCTTCTACTTTTTCTTGCTCTTTTTTTGATTCTTCCATTCTTCTACTCACTTCCTTTATTCGGTTGTAAGCAGTTTGATCTCCTGCTTTTAGAGGCATTGCTTTTTCATAAGAAACTATAGCTTCATTAAACAGGTTGTATGCAAGTAAATGATCTCCTTGTTGTATTAATGATTCGTGTCTAATATTATTCTCTTTTTTTTCATTATTTATTTTGGAAAATTCACTTTGCCATTTAACAGCATCTTTAATTTTAATGTTTGGTAAAGTATTTTCAGGTTTTAATTCCATAGCCTGCTGATATGTTTTTATTGCATCCTTAAATTTATTTACTGTTAAAAACATATCCCCTTTGTCAATTAGAAGATCAAACTTATTGTTTTCGTCTTTTTCAACATTTAATTTTTGATTGTTCTGAAAAGTTAATAGTTCGTCCTTGGCCTCAGTATCTCTAAAAAGTTTTATAGCATTAGAAAAAGACGAAAATGAGTCATAAATATTAATGAAGTTATTTTTATCAATAATATTTGGATATGCTGCAAAACATAATTTATATTTTTCTTGATCATTATTTAAATAAAAACAAGCATCCTGAAGTTGCTTGGTCGTTGCATGCGTATTGGAAAAATATTTCAGAGCATTGTTAAACCTTGCTTGTTGATTGTTGGTTGTTTGTATAGTTATAATCGTATTTGAAAACACGTCTGTATTCGACCATGAAATATTTTGGGCACAAAAATCTTGTACAAAAGTTATAGCAAAAAGTATAATTGTAATTTCTATTTTCTTCATTTTTTTATTTTTTCTGACCTCAGCCTACTTAAACTCTGTTGGGTAATCCCTAAATAAGATGCAATATGATAATTTAAAGCATATTTTTCTATGTTAGGATATTGTTTTAGAAATAAAATATATCTTTCTAATGAAGAGAGTTGTAGCTGATTTAATATTCTTGTCTGTAAGCTAACAATGTGACGTTGTAAGTTTTTTCTATGAAGAGATTCTAATTCTGAGAACCTAGAAAAAATATTTTCAAGACCGTCTTCTATTGAGGATTCTATAACAATAGAATCTGTTACACATTCTACTACTTGAGAAGCTTTTGCATTATTAAAAATAGCTATATAATCACTAATCCAATTATCTTTTAGAGCAAATTGAAGTGTATGCTCTTTACCTTTATTATCGAAGACAAATGATCTGAGACAACCTTCTACTACAAAATAGGTCTTTGTAACTGATTGATTTTCTAAAATTAATGTGCTTCCCTTTGTATAATTTCTAACTCTACTAACAGACTTTGTAAATTCTTTAGCTTCTTTGCCTAAAGCTATCCTCTTTGAAATGTAATTGAATAATTGCTTCATAAAATTAAAGTCTAAATTAAACACTAAAATAAATACTAAACAACAGATGTAGAGTTAATATTTTATAATTTGTTGAATTTTTATAATCAATATATTTAATTCAAAGATTTAGCAATTTAATTATTGATTAGTAATTCCAAATCAAATCATTAAATTTTGGTGGAATTGTTATAATATATTTTACATTTAATAATATTTTGTAATAATGATCAAAAAACTTTTTTTACTCAAAATTCTTATTTTTCAAATCATATTTATTTCTAGTCAAAAGAATCAAATTAAATGGGTAAAAGAAGATTATACTAAATATAATCATAATACTTTTGAAAAAGTAGATCAAATTTATGACACAATTAACCCAGAAAATGTAAACTATAGATTGTTAAATGCTGCTGTTTTTTACTTGACAAACAAGCAGAGAGTTAAGTATAAAAGAAAACCTTTTATTTATTCTGCTTCTTTAGAAAAGGCTGCTCAAGAACATTCTCAAGATATGGTTAAATACAATTTTTATTCTCACACCAGTAAAGTGAAAGGAAAAAAAACCATGTCTAATAGACTAAATTTAGTTGGAATTTCTAATGCCTACATGGCAGAAAATATAAATAATTTCCCTACCCTTAATCCTACATATTTTAATGTAGCTAAGGGTTTGGTTGATGGTTGGATGAATTCCAAAGGACATAAAGCAAATATTTTGAATAAAGAATATGTTTATTTGGGTTGCGGAACCTTTTACTATTACGATAGTAAATGGCCAAATTATTTCAATTTAAAATCCACACAAAATTTTTCTTCTAAAAAGGGAGAATAATCTTAATCTTATTTTTTTCAAATCACCTATATCTATTCAGTAAGTTTTAATTAAGTTTAAATATGATTTTAAAACAAATTTTAATAGATGATATAAAAATTAATTTTAAAAAAAGTAATAGAGCCAAAAATATTTCAATTAGAATTAAATCTAAAGACGGTGTAACAGTAACAATACCAAGATTATCGTCCATTAAAATCGCTGAAAAATTTGTGCATCAAAAATTAAATTGGATTAAAAAACATTATGAAAAAATCCAAAAATCTTTAGCATCAAATACTGTGTTTGATACAAACACCAATTATTTAACCAAGTTTCATTTAGTGAAAATTACATTGTCCTCTAACATGTTTTCATTCAATATGACCAATGAAGTAGTGAATATAAATTTCCCATTAAAAACCAAGCTCCATTCAGAAGAAATTCAAAATAAAATACAAACTCTCATTATTGATGTTTATAGAGACGAAGCAAATAAATATTTACCAAAACAAACACAACTTTTAGCTAATCAAACCAATCTTAAATTTCAAAAGATTTCCGTTAGAAATACCAAATCAAGATGGGGCAGTTGTTCCTATAATAACAATATAAGTTTATCGTTACACTTAATGAGACTTCCTAATCATCTTATAGACTATGTCATATATCATGAATTAGCTCATACACTGGTCAAGAATCACAGTCGTAAATTCTGGAATACCCTTGAGAATTTCTGTCCAGACTCTAAAAAATTAGATAAGGAATTGAAGAACTACGACCTTGAAATTTTTTAATTAGAATAATATCCTTTAAGTAGAAGTCCAGCACTTGAAGGGTTGGTAGCCAAAGGAACATCATGAACATCACAAAGTCTCATAAGCATAGATATATCTGGTTCGTGAGGATGTTTTTCTAAAGGGTCTCGAAAGAAAATTACCATATTACAACTCCCATCTGCTACTCTTGAAGCAATTTGTGCATCACCTCCCAATGGACCTGAGAGTAGAGGAGTTACCTCAAAACCTGCTTTTGAAACTTTTTTACCTGTTGTTCCTGTTGAAATTAGTTGAATTTCGTTTTTATGAAGTACGTCAGCTTGTTCATTTAAAAACTGAACCATCTCAGCTTTTTTACCATCATGTGCTATAATTGCTATTACCATTTATCTCTATTTATAATCCATAAAATTAATATTCTTATCGAATAATAATTTAAAATAAATGTTAACTATTACTAAATAATACCTGCTCCTTGACGAATTATTTGAGGTTCGTTTTTAGTGCAATCTATAACTGTTGAAGCAACATTTTTTCCATAACCACAATCAATAACAGCATCTACATCATTTTCGTAATTTTCAAAAATTATTTTAGGGTCAGTTGTGTATTCGACTATTTCATCCTGATCATTAACACTTGAACAAATTAGTGGATGACCAATTTCTTGTGCTAAATTTTTTATAAAGTTATGATCTGGCACTCTTATGCCAACTTCTTTTTTATTAGTGCCAAATACTTTTGAAACAGAATTTGTGGCGTTTAATATAAATGTAAATGGTCCTGGAAGACTGTTTTTCATCAACCTAAACACATTTCTGTCAATAGATTTTGTGTAAGTTGAAATGTCTCCTAAATCTTTACATATCAATGAAAAGTTAGCTTTTTTAAGCTTGACGTTCTTTATTTTAGCCAGTCTATTGATTGCCTTTTTACTTTTTATACTGGCTGCAAATGTATAAATGGTGTCAGTAGGAATTACAATTAATCCGTCATTTTCAAGAATATTTTTGATTTTAAGAATTTTTCTTAAGTCAGGATTTTCTGAAACAACTTCAATAATCATGATTATTTACCCATTGACTTTTTTAAAATCGGCTAAAAATTTAGCCAATCCAATGTCGGTAAGTGGATGGTTTAGTAGAGCAGTAATGGCGCTTAATGGTCCAGTCATTACATCTGCTCCAATTTCAGCACATTGAATGATGTGCATTGGATGTCTTACAGATGCAGCAAGAATTTCAGTATCAAACATGTAATTATCATAGATATCTCTTATTTGTGCAATTAAATCCATTCCATCAGTACTCACATCATCTAATCTTCCTATAAAAGGAGAAACATAAGTAGCACCTGCTTTAGCAGCTAAAAGAGCTTGTCCTGCAGAAAAAATCAATGTGCAATTAGTTTTTATTCCATTGTCGGTAAAATATTTTATAGCTTTTATTCCATCCTTAATTATAGGTACTTTTACAACAATATTAGAATGTAGTTTCGCCAAAGCTTCACCTTCCCTTATCATACCTTCAAATTCAGTTGAGATGACTTCTGCACTTACATCTCCATCGACAATATCACAAATCTTTTTATAGTGATTAATGATATTTTCGTTTCCAGAAACACCTTCCTTAGCCATAAGTGATGGATTGGTTGTAACTCCGTCAAGAATACCTAAGTCTTGAGCCTCTTGAATCATTTCTAAATTTGCTGTATCTATAAAAAATTTCATTTTTAAATATTTGATTTAATTTTCGTGAAAATAATGATATTTAAAAAGTTCTCTTTATAATTTTGTTAGTAGTTGCTAACAATTAGTTAGAATATAAAACGCATTCACATTGACATGTGTTTTTAAACTGAATACAATGAAAGGATTTATTGCATTCTTCAATCCATATTTTGCCCAAATTTTCCACTTTTTTTAGTCCAAATTTCAGATTTAAATTATTTGCAGGAATTAGATTATCAACTTTCCATGCGTAAGCAACTAATTTATCTTTAGGATTTACAACATTTTCAAAGAAATACTCAAGAAACAAAGTTCCAATTTTTTTTCTCTGCCATTTATTATCTACTGCAATACAGTCAATAACAGTTTTATTTTTACTTATTATGTAAGTGAAAAAACCAACAATTTCATCTTTATTCAAAGCAAATACTTTAATAAGATTTTTTTTTAGAAAATAATTCTTAGAATGATAATGAATTCCAAATAAGTTGTTAGAAATATGAAGACATTGGGTGATTTCAATGTCGTTAATTGACTTTTTTTCTTTTATCCTGATTGGATTCACAAATAAAAGATACAAAAAAAGGGCAAGCTACTCATATCGCACCGCTACAACCGTTTACCCTTGCTATGTTCCCATCCTGGGGGATTCAACAGGAGCTGGTCGTATGAGACTTGCCCACTGCAAATGTAAAATATTATTTATTAATCTGGTAAATTTTTGTGATAATTACTCCCAACGATAGTTCCGTAAACAAATCCCGTAAGTTCTGAACCAAATAGAGGCGTATTACTGCTCTTAGAATTGTTGTTTTCTATGTTATAAGTCCATTTTTTTGAAGGATTAAATAATGTAACATCTACTTTATGTCCAATCTCAATTATAGGTACTTCACATTGTAAAATTGTTCTTGGGTTTATGGACATACATTGAATAATCTTTTCCAATCCTAAATAATCTTTTAAGTGAGTAATTGCTAGTGGAAAGCAAACTTGAGTTCCAATAATCCCAAAAGGGGACTCACTAAACTCAACTTCATTAATCTCATCTTCGTGAGGTTGATGGTTAGAAGTAATTACATCAATTACTCCATTTTTAACTCCTTCTAAAAGTGCATTTCTATCGTTTATTGTTCTAAAAGGAGGCAGTGTTTTAAAACTGTTGTCAAACTCATTTAATTGACCATCGTCGAAAAGTAAATGAAATATGGAGGTACCACAGCTAATATTATTTTGGTTCTTTTTAGCATTAGCTAATGCGTCTACACTATTTTTAGAGCTTATTACATTAAAATGTAATCTACTCATATGGTATTGATTAATTAATAAATCTCTATTAATCATAATTTCTTCAGAAAGGCCAGGAATTCCTTCAAGTCCAATTTTTGTAGAAACAATGCCTTCATTCATTTGACCATTGGGAGAAATATTTTTATCAAATGGAAAAGAAATAATTAAACCGTTAAAATTTTTAGCATATAATAAGGCTCTAGAGAAAAGACCTGCATGCATTACAGGTTCTGTATTATCTGTAAAGGCGAGAGCACCAGAAGTAAACATATCATACATTTCAGATAATTGCTCTCCCTTAAGACCTTTTGATATTGCCCCATATGGAACAACATTTAATCCAAATTCTTTAAAAGAATTTATGCAAAATAGAATATCACTTTTCTTATCCCTTGCTGGTTCTATTGTGGGTTGAAGCCCTACACCTGTAAATCCACCAGAAATAGAAGATTGTATTCCAGAATGGAGCGTTTCTTTTTGTTCATTACCTGGTTCCGGAAAATTTACAGAAAAATCAAATAACCCAGGACATATAAATAAATTCTCTTTTTTGATAATTTCTACATTATCAATATTGATTTTGTCTTTTATATCAATGATAACTCCGTCTTTAATAAGAATATCTTTTTTAAGTTTATTGTATTTGGAATTGGGATCTATAATTGATACGCCCTTAATTAAAATGGAGGAAATCATACTGTTTTTTTAATGATTATCATTTCTAAAATTAGAAATATTATAGCTAAAAGAATAAAATATTTCCAATATTGTGTTGTTTTATAATCCTGAGAAACAATGTTTTGGTATTTATGATTAGTAATACTCCAAAGTTTTAAGGATTTCTCTAATCCAAAATTTTTAATAGTAATATTAATTTCATCTTCTAAAACAAAATTCATTATGGATTCATTTTTTACTCCATTTACAGATATTACGTCTATTAAACTATCATTTTTAAGAATGAAATAGTGTCCAACATCATCAATTTGATTTTCTAAAAAAACTTTAGAAGCGTCTTTATTTTGAGAAATATTTGGAAAAAAAGATAGGGTTGGTTGTTTTAGACTATTCACAATTTTAACATCACCTTTTTGCTGAACTTTAGTACTTAAATTAACAAAGTTTAGGTTGTCGACTGTAAACTGTTTTAGGATGTCTTTTGACGATTCTTCTTTTATTCTTAACATCACCGGAACAAAAAGCGCATGTTTTTTTAAATTAGATATTTTGGTGTTAAGATTAGAAGTGAATAAATAAATATTTTTGTTGAAACTTTTAAATTTTAGCAGAAGAGGATCTCCATTGGTTAAACTTATTAGAGATTGATAATTTTTAAACATATTAAAATGAATATGAGATTTAAAAAATGGCAAATCAATATTTTTATTTTTCTTAGAAAAAATATTTTTAAAATACATTAAATCCATCGACGAAAAATCAAGATCTACTTTTGAACTATCAAGTGAAACGGCATTAATTTTAAAAAGCTTAAATAAATTTAGGTAACTAGAGTAGTTGGTAAGGTCGGGGAAAATTAAGAGATTTTTATTAGTTGATTTTAGTATGTTATCCAATAGTTTTTCATCCAAGAAATTTAGCTCGTTTAGGATAAGTAAATCTGCTTTTAGATCGTACTCATTGTAGCCGTTTTTTATATCAACGTCTAAATATTTAGTTTTTTCAACTCCCTTAAAAAGTCCATCTAAATATGTATTTGAATTGTTTTTACCATTATGAATATTTACAACTTTATATTCCTCATTTAAATTATAAGAAAAGTAATACAAGTCGTCATTTTTAATACAATTCATTTCATTTGAAACAAGTGTTATTAATCCAGTCTTAATTCCTTTGGAGTTCACTGCAAATAAAAATGTTACTTCTTTACACTCTAATCCTTTAATTTTATTGTAAGATTGATTCAGAACTTCTCCAGAATTGATATTTAGTTTAATCTGAAAATCTACTTCATTTTCTGAATGATTAGTAATTCTCACTTTAAGTGTTTCATTTTCATTTATCTTTCTATTACTTTCAGTAAACCATACGGAATCAATAGAGATGTTCTGTTTTTGATCAGAATCATATTTCAAGATGTTAATTCGGTCATTTTTGGTAACATCTATCTCTTTTAAATTGAACATATTTCGTTGTAAGTCTGTCAGTATAAATGATTGGATTGATTGCTTTTTAAATTGCTCTTTTTGAATTTCTGTTATTTCTTGAAATGTTAAACTATTAGGGTAGTACTGAGTTTTAATAACATCTTCTATCAACTCGCTTTTATTGATACTGAATTGCTTGTTGTTTTTTAAATTGTTAGTAGTGTAAAAAAATTGGGTTTTTTCTGGCAAATCATTAACTATGTTAATTATATCAACCTTAGCAGCTTCTAGTAAAGATTGGTTGTTTTTGATTCTACTCATCGAAAAAGAATTGTCTAAATAGATTCCAATCTTACTTTGATTTTGATCGTTAGTGATTTTATTTGCTTTTTTATAGGGTAAGCAAAAAGCAAAAATGACAGAAGATAAGATCATCATCCTAGAAATCAGTACTAAAAGGTTCTTAAGCTGAGATCTCTTCTTAGTTTTTTCTTCAATATTTTTAAATAAAGTTATATCAGAAAAGTAAATTGTTTCGTGCTTTTGATAGTTGAATAAGTGAATAAATATTGGAACAATATTTAAAAGCAATGCCCAGAGAAAATCAGGATATAATAGGCTCATTAAAAAACAAAATTAATTAATTATACGGAACTTTTGATTTTATTTTCGATTCCTAGTCCGAATAAAGCAAAATCATATTTCACTGGATCTTCTGGATCTAATATTAAAAGTGCTTTATCGAGTTCTACTACCGCTTTATGATCGTTTTGTTTTCTTTTAATCAAATTATAAGATCTTGCTGTTCTTCCGCTATGAATATCAAGCGGACAGGAAAGAAAAGATGTAGAAATATCCTTCCACAACCCAAAATCAACCTTGTTATTATCTCTTCTCACCATCCATCTTAAGAACATATTTATTCTTTTAGCTGCTGAACCATTTAATGGATTTGCTACATGTTTATGGGTTCTTATTTCAGAAAATTCTACAGGAATAAAACATTTTCTAAAATAATTAATGGCTTGATCAGCCTTATTACTTATTTTGAAACCATCAGTAAAAACTTTTTCCAGACCCCCTTGATTCCTATAAATTTCTTGTGTTCTAAGAATAAAAAAATGTAAGTCAAAGCTGTTAAAAGTTCTGTGTTTGAATTTTTTTAAACAATTAATTTCACTCTCCTTATAATTCATTACAAACTCAAAAGGTTGATGATTCATTATTTTTAAAAGATGTAAACCATTATTTATTATAGACTTTCTATTGCCCCAAGAAATTGTAGCTATTAAAAGCCCTATTATTTCAATATCTACTTTTCTAGAAAACTGGTGAACTATTGAGATGGGGTCATTCTCAATAAATTCACACGTATTGTACTTCAATGCGTAGTAGTCAAGCTCTTCTTTAATTTCTTTTTTAGTCAATTATTTAATGGTTTTGTAATTCTAACCATACTACCATTTCATAAATGATTTAGTTATCTTTCGACCGTCTTTTGAAAGCATTATGAAATAAATTCCTGAAGGTAATTTTTCTGTAGATAGTGTAATTGTTTTTTTATTTAATTGTGAATTAAACAAAAGTTCACCAAAAGAATTGTATAAATTTATTTTAAGATTTTTAAAATTAGGTGTATCACAACTTATGTTTACCAACGAAGAAGATGGATTAGGATAGAGTTCAAAATCTAGTTTTGGTATACTCTGAATCACCGTTGGAGCATTTATTCCTTCAAATACTTTAATGTTATCTAAGTAAATGTTATTTCCACCTCGGTTTGTAGTTTCAAATTTTATTAAGATGTTTTCATTAGCAAAAGATGATAAATCTACAGTATCATTTCTCCAGTGTGTAAAATATTCTGGTGTAAAATTATATGAAAACGTGTCTAAAGTACTTAATACATCTCCATGTTTTTCATATATTAAATAATCATAAGATTCTCCACAATTGGTAGAAACAAATATTTTTAAAGTATCAATAAATAAAGCATTTGAGATTCTTTTTTGGTAAGCTAGATCAAAAGTTAATGAATAGTTAGTAAATCCATTTAAGTTAATTTTTGGAGAAATGAGTCCATCTTTCTGACTATTTCTAGGAGCGTAAGAAAATAGTTGGACTGTTGCAGATTTATGGCTCCATTGTAAACCTCTTGTAGAATCAATTTCCCAAGTTTTATCTAGATTTTTATTTTCAATAATCCAATTAGCATCAAATGTTTCGTATTCAAAGTCCTCAATGAATGGAAGAGATGTTATTTCTTTTATTTTAGAAAACCTAGTAATAGTACTGTTATTTAAATAATCTATTTCATTAAATCCCTGTCCCAATTTCGCTATTACTTGAATTTCAATTAAACCTGAACTTAAGTTGGATATTAAAGGTAATGTAAAACTAGAACTAGAATTTGAACCAATGTTTCCACTCCAAAAAACCGTATTTACGCTGTCTCCGTTAACTTTTAATTCAAATTCAATATTGTTAATAGTGGAGTCACTACGATTAGAAAAATATACAGTTGGTTCAAAAGAATTCAAACAAGTATATTTTTTATAATTGGGTATGGTAACTGAGTCTAAATGAATGTCGTAAGTTAAACTATTTGGGTCTACAGGATTGTTAGTCTGACTTAATAATTGATATGCTGCAAAAACATCTATCATTCCCATACCATAGGTATTGTCTTCTCCAGGGGTACCTAAGTCAATTGCCGACAGATATAGAGCTCTTAATAGATCTTCCCCAGATAAATACGGAAATGCTTCTTTAAGTAGCAATACCGCTCCAGAAACGTGAGGTGCTGCCATGCTGGTTCCAGAAATTGTATTGTAACTATTTTGATCCCATGCTGATCTAACATTTTGTCCAGGAGCAACAACTTCAGGATGTATTGAAAGTGATGTGCTACCAGGACATTGTGTAGGACCTCTAGTAGAGAAATTAGAAATAGAGTAAGGAAAGGCAGTATTCCCATTTACACTTCCCACACAAAAGGTATTAACCTCAGAAGTATTTATTCTTTGTGGAGAGTTAACTGTTGAGTTATTGGGTCCTGAATTTCCTCCTGAAAATATATTAGCTATTCCTACTGCTTCAATTGCATTCATTAAATTCACTACAAACCCACCACAGTGTATGGTGTCATTTCCATCGTACCAACGCCAACTATTGTTGATAACATCTGGGATATCACTTGTGGTTGCTGTATCATCGTCTGGGTTTAATGCCCATTCAAATGCTTCGATCATATTTACAATTGGAGGTAGTCCTTGAACAGTAGATGTCACAAAATCATTTGCAATCCAATAAGATCCAAATGCAACACCGATGGTATCGTTAGTTGATTTTACAAGTCCACTAATAGTTCCAAGTGTATGAGTTCCGTGATTTTGGACAGATCCATTTGGAAAATCATTAAAATACCCAATCCAACTTTGTTTCAGGGGGTATCTTTCTCCAATAAAGCGATCATTAAAAGCTGGATGACTTGGCCAAACACCTGTGTCGTAGTTATATACTAATCTTCCTCTACCAGTATAGCCTAAATTCCACATTGCTGGTGCATTTATAGCAACTAATCCATTCTCCACACCATTAGGTGTTCTGTAGTTATTTGATGAAATATTAAATTCAGGATGAGGGATAAATTGGCTTTCTTCAATTTCAATGGAATTAATAGTAGCAATTTCATATAATTCTCTAATGTTATTTAAATCCACTAGAGCAAATACAATATTTACGATCCAAAAAGATCGGTATTTACAAGAAGGGCAGGAGTTGCTATTTAAGAAATCTAGAACAAGCTTTTGAGACTTATTAGATTGTTGAAGGAGGAGCTTATTTATAATTTTTGACCTCATATCTAAAGAAGTGTATTTAGCTTTAAATCGCTGATTAATTTGAAAACAATCTATGTTTTCATTAAACTCTATTCGGATTGGAATTAATTTTCCTGGATTTTTCTCTGTCCAATTTGTAAATTTATCAATATTAAATCCTTGATTATAAGCACTTAAGGTAGATAAGAGAATAATCAAAAATAAATATATTTTTTTCATAAATTATATAATTCCTGGAAAGTTAGATGGGTTATTTTCACTCATTATTGCATAAATTGCTTCTACAATATCATTGATGCTTGGCTTAGAAAAATAATCACCATCTGTACCATAGGCAGGTCTATGATCTTTTGCACTTAAAGTTACTGGTTGAGAATCTAAATGAAAATAGCCTTTCTGTTTATTTATTACTTGATCCATCATATATGCAGTTGCTCCTCCAGGAACATCTTCATCAATAAATATAATCTTATTAGTTTTAGATAAAGATTTAACTATTTCTTTGTTTACATCAAAAGGTATAAGTGTTTGAACATCAATTAGTTCACATGATATATTTAATTGTTCTAGTTCTTTGCTAGCTTCAATACATAAATTGAAAGTAGAACCATAGCTTACAACAGTAACATCGTTTCCTTTTTTCACAATTTCAGGAATTCCAATTGGGGTTGTGAATTCACCATAATTAGAAGGTGCATTTTCTTTAATTCTATATCCATTTAAACATTCTATAACTAAAGCAGGATCATCAGACTTCATTAGCGTATTATAAAAACCAGCTGCCTTAGTCATATTTCGGGGCACACAGATAACAATTCCCTTTAAAAGATTAATAATTCCACCTAAAGGTGATCCCGCATGCCAAATACCCTCTAACCTATGTCCACGAGTTCTAATAATTAGAGGACATTTTTGAGTACCTTTTGTTCTATAGGATAATGTAGCTAAGTCGTCACTCATTATCTGTATGCAATAGAGCAGGTAATCCAAATATTGTATTTCAGCTATGGGTCTTAAACCTCTTAAAGCTAATCCAATTCCTTGACCGATTATTGTTGTTTCTCTAATACCGGTATCAAAAACTCTCATCTCTCCAAATTCTTCTTGAAGCCCTTCCATGACTTGATTTACACCACCAATTATCCCAGTATCTTCTCCAAAAGTTAAAAGTTCTGGATACTGTTCAAAAAGTTTTTTAAAATTATTTCTAAGTATTATTCTCCCATCTATATTTGAATCTGAAGGAATAGGATTTACAACGTTACTATTTTGAGATAAAGAACTGTTTGCAGTGTAAAGATTGGAATTGTAGTTTCCAAATTGAATTTCTTGTTGTTTCTTGAACCATTCGATAGCAGCATCTTTAGCTGTATTTTTTTCTTTTCTAGTTATTATTAAGGTTTTCCTAAAACTTGAAAAGACATCTTTTTTAATCGGTTCTTTTATTTTTTTTAGTTTTTCAAGAATTTTTAATAGTTCATTTTTTTCAGAACTATTTCCCATAATTTTTTCTAAATGAATACAGCATTCATTCTGCAATAATATATTAGGTTCCAAAAATTCTTTCCATGCCAATTTTGCTTGTTCTTTGACTTCTTTTTTTGCAGATTGCTCAATTTCATTTAAAGTGTCAATATCTGCAATTGGATGATTCGTAGCATTATTAGAACTCATAATCCAATCTTTAAATTGTTTTACGCAGTCAAATTCAATTTCCCACTCCAATCTATCTTTGGACTTATATCGTTCGTGAGAACCAGAAGTTGAGTGGCCTTGAGGTTGAGTGATTTCTTCAACATGTACTAATGATGGTTTGTGATGCTCTCTTGAAAAATTTACTGCTTTTTTGTAAGTTGAAAAAAGTTCTGAATAATTCCAGCCTTTACATTTAAATATCTTAAAACCATTTGAATTATTATCAATCTCAAATCCTGATAATGCTTCAGATATGCTTTCTTTGGTAGTCTGGTATTTTTTTTGAACGGAAATACCATAACCATCGTCCCAAACAGACATAACAACAGGAACTTCTAATACTGCAGCAGCATTTATAGATTCCCAAAAGACACCTTCAGAAGTACTTGCATCCCCAATCGTCCCAAATGCTACTTCATTGCCATTATTTGAAAATTTTTCAAAATTTTTCAAATCCTTATTATTTCTGTAAATCTTAGAAGCTAATCCAAGACCTACTAATCTTGGCATTTGTGATGCTGTACAAGAAATGTCAGACGAGGAATTTTTTTTATTAGAAAGGTTTAGCCAACTACCATCTTTATCAATTGTTTTAGTAGAGAAATGTCCTCCCATTTGTCTTCCAGCAGAATTGGGTTCTTTTTCGATGTCTGTATGGGCATATAATCCAGCAAAAAATTGTTTTACAGTCAACTCATCAATCGCCATCATAAATGTCTGGTCTCTATAATATCCCGATCTAAAATCACCATTTTTAAAGAACTTAGACATCACAAGTTGTGCTAATTCTTTACCATCTCCGAAAATTCCAAATTTTGCTTTCCCAGTTAAAACTTCTTTTCTTCCTAATAAAGAAGCCTCTCTGCTAATACAGATAAGTCTGTAGTCATTTAAAATTTCCTTAATAAAATCACTTTTATTTACTTTTTGATTGGATAAAGTAGTTGGTTCTAGCATAGAATTTTAGATTACTGCAAAATTAATACTATTAAACGAATTAAAAAGCTGTAGTTAAATAATATAATTCTTTAAACTTATTTTCTCTTTGAAATATATAACATTCCATAATTTATTGTTAATGAATAATACCTATATTTGAGTCCTTAATTTAGTCATATTAAATGAAATTATTAGAAGGAAAAACAGCTATTATCACAGGAGCTAGCCGTGGTATTGGAAGAGGAGTTGCATTAGTTTTTGCTCAACATGGAGCAAATGTCGCATTTACCTATAGCTCATCTGTAGATGCTGCAAATGAGTTAGAAAAAGAACTTAATTCTCAAGGAATTAAAGCAAAAGGTTTTCAAAGTAATGCCGCTAACTTTGACGAATCCCAACAACTTGCAGCTGACGTATTGGATCAGTTTGGTTCTATTGATATTCTAATTAATAATGCAGGAATAACTAAGGATAATTTGTTAATGCGAATGGGTGAAGAAGATTTTGATAAGGTTATTGAAATCAACCTTAAATCTGTTTTTAATATGACAAAAGCTGTTCAAAAGACCATGCTTAAACAGAGAAAAGGTTCCATCATAAACATGAGTTCTGTAGTTGGAGTTAAAGGTAACGCAGGTCAAACTAATTATGCAGCTTCAAAAGCAGGAATTATAGGTTTTTCAAAGTCTGTTGCTCTAGAATTAGGTTCAAGAAATATTAGGAGTAATGTAATTGCACCAGGATTTATTGAAACGGAGATGACCGCTAAATTAGACGAGAAAAAGGTAGCAGAATGGAGAAGTGCTATTCCTCTTAAAAGAGGAGGATCTCCAGAAGATATTGCAAACGCGTGTGTGTTTTTAGCTAGTGATTTAAGTGCTTATGTTACTGGGCAGACTTTAAATGTAGATGGTGGAATGTTAACATAATACTACAACTTGAATCATCTTAATTTTGATTTCCCCTCCTATATTTTTTTAATTTTTATTGTAATTGGTTTTTTTCTAACCTGGTTATTTTACAAAAGAGATAAAAACCAAGACTATTTATCTAAAAAAGTTATTTATTTACTTTTTGTCCTTAGGTTCTTAACTTTTATTTTTCTTGCTTTTCTAATTATGAATCCAAAGCTTACAAAATCCCAAAAGATTTTAGAAAAACCTATTTTAGTATTCGCTCAGGACAATTCAAAAAGTATCATTGCTAATGCTGACTCTACATATTTCAAAGATTTTTTTAAAGACTCAATTTTTCAAAAACTGTCAAATTTAAATAATCAATACGATGTAAGAACCATTGGTTTTGGTGAGGAAATAACCATGGATAGTGTATTTGATTTTGATAATGATGAAACAAATTTTGAAAAATTGTATGATTATTTAAATAATAAATACCATTCTGTAAATTTTACAGATCTCGTGATTGTGTCGGATGGAATTGTAAACAGTGGAGTAGACTTACCGTATTTAAATTTGTCTCCGAATATTTCTGTAAACTCAATTTTAATTGGAGATACAAATCAATACCATGACCTTATTGTAAAATCTATTAAAAATAATAAATATGCACTATCAGGAAATAAATATCCAATTGAAATTTCAATTTATAGCAATGCGAATTTTAAAAATGTTGAAGTCCATCTAAATTCAAAAAATAAATTATTGGAGAAGAAATATGTAAAAAACCTTAAAAAAGGGCTTACTAAATTTACATTTATTCAAAATGCTAATGAAAAGGGATATAAAAGGTTTAATATTTCTGTAAAGTCTAATTCAATTGAAAAAAACATTTCAAATAACAACGGAAATACTGCTATTGAGGTTATAGATTATTCACAGAAAATTTTGATTTTATCATCTTCAGTTCATCCTGACATAAGTGCTCTAAATTGGGCATTAGAAGACCAATTAAAATCAAAAATCACAACAAGTACTATTGAAAAATTTGATAGAAAAATAAGTGAATTTGACTTACTGATTTTTTACAAACCTTCTGAAAGTTCAGCTTTAATGAATATCCTTGAAAAGAGTAGAAGTCAAAATATTCCCTCTTTATCTATTTTGGGTAATAATTTAGAGGGTGAAAAAATTGATTACACTCTTTTAGGGTTGAGAAACACTAATTTTAAAGGCCAAAACGAGGTGTCAGCAATTTTAAACGACGAGTTTAATTCTTTTGGTCTTGAAAAGGATTGGAGAAGTATTTTTTCTTCATTTCCCCCGCTTTCTATTCCCTTTTCGGTAGATTACAAATTATTAAAAAATTCAAATATTTTATTAAATCAGTCTATTAATGGTATTGAAATAGGTGCTCCTCTACTATTTTTTTTTAATAGTAATAATACCAAGCACGGTGTTCTTATTGGTGAAGGAATTTGGAAATGGAAGATGTACGAGTTTAATCAAAATAATAATGCCGTGAATTTTAAAAAATTTATCAAAAAAATCGTACAATATTTAAAGAAAATAGAAAATAAAACAAGATTAAATATCTTAATAGCTAATGAGAATTTCATTAACCGTCCTGTAAGTATATACGCAGAATATTACAATGAATTGATGGAATTAAATAACGATGTTGAATTAGTTTTTTCTTATGAAAAAGATGATGAAAAATTTTCTAAAACATTAATATCAAAAGACAAACATTACGAATTAAATTTAGACGGTCTTTCAATTGGAGAATATAGTTATGCTGCAGCTGTGAAAGGTTCTAGTAATATTTTTAAAAAAGGCACGTTTTCTGTTGTTAAATCTCAAAAAGAAATTAATAGCACTGTTGCAAATCATTTAAAAATTAGAAATCTAAATAACAATGGAAGAAGCTACTACTTTAATCAAATTAGTGATTTAATTAATCAATTAAAAAATTCAGGAGAATTGAAACAAAAAAGTCACTTTGAACTAAAAGAAAAAGCTCTTATAAATAATAAATGGTTGTTAATTTTATTATTGTTTCCAATAGTTGAGTGGGTGGTTCGTAAAAACCAAGGACTTAAGTAGATAAAGTTTAGTATAAGTCCTCATCCAGTTCTTCAAATTTATTTAAATCGTCTTCGTTATATTCGTTAAGAATATCTTCTATTTCGTTAGTTTTTGAAGTATTTACGTCATTAGATACTTCATCATTTACATTTCCAACATTGGGTGTGTAGTTACCTAATTCGTGCAGGACTGCTACTTTCTCGTTATTGTTTATATTGGACTCTTTAAGAATTTCAAAATAAAATATATTCATATTTAGAAAATCATTTACATATAGAAACTTGAAATTTCCCTCCTCAAAAACAGCTTTTAGTAACGTATCCTCCATGAATTTAATAGTATTTTCATTTTCAAAATTCATGTTCATTAAAGTAATTTCTTCTCCTTTATCCCATTGATCGTTACTGTAATAAAATGATGACATTTCTAATTCATCTAAGTTGAATTTAGTTATTAAAAAATCATGTATATTTTTAAAACTACAATCTTTATTAATATTAAAATCTACAAAAATATCTTCTTGCGTGTCCGCAACTATTCTAATATTTAACGCGTTATTACTCATGTATTCCAAGTTCTTTAGATTTTATAATCATGTAGGCTTTAGCTTCTTTGTAGTTGTTTTTTATTTCACCATCTAAAATAGCATTTTTAATCATTTCTTTTAAAACACCTACTTCTTTGCATGGCTTAAGATTAAATGTTGTCATAATTTCTTTACCATCTATTGGAGGCTGCCAATTTTTTATTTTATCTCTTTTCTCAACATCTATTAATTTTTCTTTAACAGCCTGAAATCTTTTTAAGTATTTAATTTTTTTTTCTTTATTCTTAGAAGTTATATCTGATTTACAAAGAGACATCAAGTCGTCTAAGTCCTTCCCAGCGTCAAACAATAACCTTCTTAAAGCAGAATCTGTAATACTACTGTTGGTAAGAGAAATTGGTCTTAAATGAAGTAAAACTAATTTTTGTACGTATTTCATTTTATCATCCAATGGAAGTTTTAAATTCCTAAAAATAGTGGGTACCATTCTTGCTCCTTTATCTTCATGACCATGAAAAGTCCATCCTTGTTTCTTATTAAACCTCTTAGTGCTTGGTTTTGCAATATCGTGTAAAAGAGCTGCCCATCTTAACCATAATTTATTTTTACTGAATGGTAATAGATTTTCCAAGACTTGTAGAGTATGATAAAAATTATCTTTATGGCCCTTCCCATCTATTACATCTATACCTTTCAATAGTTGAAATTCTGGAAATATGATTTTTAATAATCCAGATTTTTCAAGTAATTTAAAACCTATTGAAGGATGATTACTTAATATGATTTTATTTAATTCTTCGGTAATTCTTTCTTGAGCAACAATTTTAATTCTTTCTACATTTTCACAAATTGCCTTGAATGTATTTTCCTCTATCTGAAAGTTTAGTTGAGAAGCAAATCTAATGGCTCTCATCATTCTTAAAGGATCGTCTGTAAATGTAATTACTGGGTTAAGAGGTGTTTTTAATAATTGGTTATTCAAATCGCTTAATCCACCGAATGGATCAGTAAAATCACCATAAGTTGAGTTATTTAACGAAATTGCGAGAGCATTTACAGTGAAATCTCTTCTGTTTTGATCCTCTTCAATAGTACCGTTTTCTACAATAGGATTTCTAGAGTCTGATCGATAACTCTCTTTTCTTGCACCAACAAACTGAATTTCTAAATCATTTACCATAATCATGGCAGTTCCAAAATTTTTAAAAACTTTAACAGAGCTTGTATTTAATTCTTTGGCAATTTTTTCGGCCAACTCTATACCGCTACCTAAAGTAACAATATCTATATCCTTAGTATTACGTTTTAAAATTTGATCACGAACAAATCCTCCAATAACATAAGCTTCTTGATTCATTTGGCCAGCAATGGAAGATATGGTTCTAAAAATAGAATTTGGTTTTAAAAATTGGATATGTTTATCTTCTAAGGTATTCAATTTGACCGTTATTTATTTTTATAATTGATGATGGATTCCCTGTAGATTCAACCTCAAAATTAAGAATTACATCTACTGAATTTAATAAATCAGAAGAAATTTTGTCAAAACTTTTAGCAAAAGGCTCTCCACTTATATTTGCTGATGTAGAAATCAAAGGTTTATCTATCATTTCCATTATTTCTTTTAGGTTTGATAGTGGAGTTACTCTAAATGCTATTTCATTATTGTTATTTGCTAAATAATAATATGGTTTCTTGCAATTGGGATATATGATAGTATGGTCGCTTTTATTTTCTTTGATTAAATTAAATAATTCTTCATCAATTGGATCTACATATTTATCTATTTTAGAAAAATCGTCAATAATATTTATAAACGGAGCATCTTTTTTTCTTTTTTTTAACTTATAAATTTTATCTACACTTTTTGGATTGGTTGATATACATCCTATTGCCCAAATAGTTTCAGTTGGATAGATCATTAATCCACCATTGTTAAGTATTTCAGAAATGGATTTTAAGTTATGATTACTTAATTCAGAGTAAATTTTTGTAAACATTATTAAGCTGATTAGAAAGTGTTTTTGGTTCAAAATTTCTAGCATGTTCTAAACCCATCTTAGACATGGTTTTTCTAAGTTCTGTATTAACTAAACATTCTTCTATTTGAAATGCAAATTCTTCAATATTATTAGGATCTACATATTTACTATGAGCTCCTCCTGCTTCACTAAAACAGCTGCCTTTACTGCTTATTACTGGAGTCCCACTGCACAAAGACTCTAAAATTGGTATTCCAAAACCTTCAAAAATTGAAGGAAAAACAAATAACGATGCGAGTTTATAAATCACAGGTAATTCTTCAATAGAGACATCGTTTAAAAATATGATTTTGTTGATATCAAATTTCAATTTCTTAGCTTGAATTTTAATAAAATTCATGTAAGCTGTTTTTCTACCAATTACAACAAGAGGAATATCAGTTTTCATAACATGAAGTGCATTAACAACTGCTATTAAATTTTTTCTTGTTTCAATAGTTCCAACATTTAACAAAAAACTACTTGGAAGATTGAATTTCTTTTTAATTCTATCCATTTCATCAATAGAGTGATTTTTTCTAAAGTTTTTGTGACAACTTTGGTAGATGACTTTGATTCTTTCAGCTGGAATTTTGTAAAATTCTATAATGTCTTTTTTAGTTTGCTCACTAATAGCAATCGTTAAATCACAATGTTTAACAGCGTACTTATACTTGGTATTATATACTTTCCTATCAATGGTTCTGTAATTTCTAGGAAATCTTTTAAAAATTAAGTCATGAATAGTAACAATGTAGGGAATGTTTTTATTTTTTATTCTAGGTATTTCATTGCTTAAACCATGGTATAAATCTATTTCATTTTTAATAATTGATTTTTCCATATTTATGGTTCTCCAAAGTCCCTTAAAAGTTTTATTGAGTTTATTTTCTGGGAAAATTGAACTTACATTTTGATGCTCAAGTAAGAATTCAAGTCTAGGACTGTCAATATCTTTTGGAGCAAATAATGCATATTTATTTTCTGGATAATCTGTTATTAAATTTTCTATTAAATCTCTGCTGTAATTTCCTAAGCCTGTAAAATTTTGATATGCTCTCTTAGCATCGAAACCTATTTTCATCGAACAATAATATCTAAAATTTATAACTAAACTGTTATTTCGTGCTCTCTTAAAACTTGATTCAAAGATGTTTTAAGATCAGTACTTTGTTTTCTCTCACCAATTATAAGTGCACATGGAACTTGATAAGTACCACTTTTAAATTTCTTATTGTAAGATCCAGGAATAACAACTTTTCTTTCTGGAACATGCCCTCTGTAAATTACAGGGTTTTCGTTAGTAACATCAATAATTTTTGTAGACTTTGTTATCACAACATTGGCTCCTAAAACTGCTTCTTTTCCTATTCTTGCTCCTTCAACTACGATACATCGAGATCCAATAAACGCATTATCTTCGATAATAACAGGTGCAGCTTGTAAAGGTTCTAAAACACCTCCAATACCAACACCGCCACTCAAATGAACATTTTTACCTATTTGAGCACAGGAACCAACAGTTGCCCAAGTATCTACCATAGTACCAGAATCTACATAAGCACCAATATTAATGTAAGATGGCATCATAATAACGTTACCGGCTATGTATGAGCCGTATCTAGCTACAGCGTGAGGAACAACTCGTATGTTTTTTTCAGCATATTTGGATTTAAGTTTCATTTTATCGTGAAACTCAAAAGGACCGGTTTCAATAGTTTCCATTTTTCTGATCGGAAAATACAATACGACTGCTTTTTTTATCCATTCATGAGTGGTCCAATTATCATTTATTTTTTCGGCAACTCTTATTTCCCCACAATCCAATAAATCAATAACTTTTTCAATGGCTTTAATGCTATTGGTATCTTTTAATAAAGATCTGTCTTCCCAAGTGTCATTTATAATGTTTTCCAAATTCATAAAGCAAATATCATAATAAATTTAATGGTATATTTATATAACCTAATTATTTATCCATAGTATTCATATTGATTGAATTCTTAAAACTGTATGAGTTCGTTATTGTTTTTAATTTATTTTTCTTTTTTTTCTTTCTTAATATTTAAGATTAAACTAGAAAAATATAAGTTTTTTAATCGCAAATATTTACTCTCCATCTTTATAATAAAAATTGTAGTTGGGATATCATTAAATTTCCTTTATTCAAACTACTACAAAGAAAAAGGAAAGGCGGACATATATAAATATTATGATGATAGTAAGTTTATTTATAACTCTTTGTGGGAAAATCCCCAACATTTTTTTCAATTAATTAGCGGTTATAAAAATGACGATATTGATTTAAACGTTTATACAGACAGTACTATGAACTGGAAGTATCAGACTTCTAACTTTAAAGAAGTTACCAATACTTCTAATATTACGCTATCCAACCATCGCACAGTTACTAAGTTTAATGCCTTAGTTAGAATCTTTTCATTTGGAAATATTAATATTCATGTCCTATTTATGTCCTTTATTTCGTTGTTGGGTTGTTTGTTAATATTTAAAGCCTATTACAAATTTATACATGAATCTAATCTAAAATTATTCATTCCCGTTGTATTCTTAACGCCTTCAGTTTTAATTTGGTCTTCTGGTATTTTAAAAGAAGGTTTAATAATTTTTGGGTTTGGTGTTTTCATATATGCAATGGTGAATTTATCAAAGAATATTTATAAATATATATTTTGGATAGCGTTATCTATTTTATTAATTTCTTTCACAAAATACTATTTAGTATTAATACTAATCCCTCCAACAATTCTATATTTAATACCTTCTAAAAGTAAAATTTTAATAATATTAAAATATAGTCTTTTCATACTATCCTTTTTATTTGTATTTAATTCGTTTAATTCTGTAAGTAGTTTATTATTTGAGAAAATTAAGACCAAAAGATCCGAACAAATTAGAACTTCAATAGGAGGGTTTTACTATATACAAATTAATAAAGATAATTTTCAAAGGATTGTAAGGTTTGAAGATGAATTGATTACAGCAGGAAGTTCTACAGATCAAAAAAAGAACTCATTATTCCGTAATGTTGAAAAGGGATTAAAATATCAAGTGTATAATGGTGGATTAAAGAAAGAATTTTTAGAAACAAATTCAAAATACAGATATTATTTTTTAGACGCTTTTAATAAAGCTGGTAGTTATTACAGTTTACCTGAACTAAATGAAACAACACTAGGATTAACAAATTCTAGTTTCAAGGCATTAATTAATGTTTTCAGTAAACCTTTTAATTTCTTGAGAGGATCTTTACTTTTAAGACTAGGGTCCTTAGAAAATTTAACTATAATTTGCCTAATATGTTTTTTATTTTTAAAAAGAAAACTAGAAATATCTAACCTAAATCTTTTCCTATTCAATATCTTATTTATATCCCTTTTATATGTGTTAATAGGGCTAACAATACCTGTCATTGGAGGTTTGGTAAGATATAAAATGATGGGATTACTTTTACATCTAATTTCCCTATTAATGACATTCAAAGAAAAGAAAACTGAATATTAAATTATGGATAAAATTTTAGCAATTGACTATGGATTAAAAAGAACAGGTTTTGCTTATGCTGAAAAACCTCTAAATATTGCGATGGGACTTTGCACCGTTCCAACTAATGAAATCTATGTTTTTTTAGATAAATATCTAAAAGATAATACAGTTGTTAAAATTATCATTGGAGAACCTAAATCATTAAACGGAAGAGAAACAAACGCTAGTGAGATAGTTAAGAATTTCCAAAAAAAAGCAACTAAAAAATATAATTATATTTCTATTGAAATGTATGACGAGCGGTTTACTTCTAAAATAGCTAAAAACATAATGATAGAAAGTGGAATTAATAAAAATAAAAGGAGAAATAAAGATACTGTTGATAAAATTTCTGCAATAATTATCTTACAAGATTATTTAAAATCAATTGAAATTTAAAGATCTTCAAATACATAAATCACTTCATCTTTTTTCTTCATTAAATAATGTTCCCTTGCAAATTTTTCAAGTGCAATTTTACTGGTCGTAAGTTGTTTTGTTTTTTCTTTAATTGTAGAAATTTCTTTGATTTTTTTTATATTTTCTATTTTTAGAGATTTCAACTCATTTTTCATTTTAAATAGTTTAAAAATAGTAGTATCGTCAATAATTAGAAGGGTAAATATTAGAATAATTGCAGAGTATAAATATCTATTTTTTAATATCTTAAGTGTTTTCACATTACAATTTTAAATAAAGTTAACGACTATCAAAATGTAACTTTGTATCTTTATGAACATTGTATTGTTGGTCTGTTTATAACAATATTATTATGACATTATAACAAATTCCAGAATGTTTTGTAGTTCCTTAAGACATATTGTCATAATTTTCCCAGTATAATGAAATGGCATATTGTTTGCCATATTCGATTAAAATTATTAAAAATGCAAAAAGGATCTATTAACGTACAAAGTGAAAATATTTTTCCAATCATTAAAAAATTTCTTTATTCAGATACTGAAATCTTTTTAAGAGAATTGGTCTCCAATGCAGTTGATGCATCTCAAAAATTGATTACATTATCTGCTGCAGGTGAAGTGCAACAAGAAGTTGGAAAATTAAAAGTAGAAGTGATATTGGATGCCAAAAAGAAGACTTTAACGATTAGAGACCATGGTATCGGAATGACTCAAGACGAGGTAAACAAATACATAAATGAGGTTGCATTTTCCGGAGCAGAAGAATTCTTAGAACAATATAAAGATAAAGATCCCAAATCCATAATCGGTCATTTCGGTTTAGGTTTCTATTCCTCGTTTATGGTTTCGTCTAAGGTTCAAATACAGACACTCTCTTTTAAAGAGGGATCTAAAGCTGTACAATGGGAATCCAACGGTGATCCAACTTATGAATTAAAGGAAATTAAAAAAGCAACTCGAGGTACAGACATCATTCTTCACATTGATAAAGAGTCCAAAGAATTTTTAGAAGAAAACAGAATTTCTGGTATTCTAAACAAGTACTGTAAATTTTTACCTGTTGATATTGAATTTGGAACTAAACAAGAACAAATCGACGACCCTAAAGGTAAAAAAGACAAAGATGGTAATCTTGAAAAAGTAAGTGTTGATGTACCTAATATTGTCAACAATACACAACCTGCTTGGATTAAAAAACCAGTAGATCTTAAACCTGAAGACTACAAATCATTCTATAATGAGCTATATCCATTTACTGAAGAGCCTTTATTTCACATTCACTTAAACGTCGATTATCCATTTAACTTAACGGGAATTCTGTATTTCCCAAAGCTTAAAAATCAGATTGAAATACAAAAAAATAAAATTCAATTATATAGCAATCAGGTTTTCATAACCGACTCTGTTGAAAATATAGTTCCTGAATTTTTAACACTACTTCATGGAGTTATAGATTCTCCAGACATTCCTTTAAATGTTTCAAGATCATACCTGCAAAGTGATAGTAACGTTAGAAAAATCTCTAATCACATTACAAAAAAAGTAGCTGATAAATTAGCTGCTATGTTTAAAAAAGATAGGAAAGATTTCGAAAATAAATGGGACGATATTAACGTTTTTATTCAGTATGGAATTTTGACTGATGAGAAGTTTAATGAAAAAGCTAAAGCATTTAGCATGGTTAAAAATGCTAAAAACGAATATTTCACAGTTGATGAATACAAAGAAAAAGTTAAAGTTGCCCAAACTGATAAAAATGATAAGTTGGTATTCTTGTATACTCACGATAAAGATGAACATCATTCCTTAATTGAAACTGCACATTCTAAGGGCTATGATGTACTTTTAATGGATGGACCATTGTCATCTCACTACATCTCAAAAGCTGAACAGGATTTAGGAGTTTCTTTTGCAAGAGTAGATGCAGATACAATTGATAAAATTATTGCAAAAGACGAAAACATACCTTCTAAGCTATCTAAAGAGCAAGAAGATTTATTAAAACCTATTTTTGAAGCTATCACTGAAAAAGATAAATACACCGTACAAGTAGAAAGTTTAAGTGAATCTGAAAAGCCAGTTTTAATTACTCAAAGTGAATTCATGAGAAGAATGAAAGAACAACAAGCCGTTGGTGGAGGTGGAGGTATGAATATGATGGGTGTCATGCCAGAAATGTATAATTTAGTTGTAAATGCCAACCATCCTTTAATCATGAAGATTATTGAATCAAAAGGCAAAAAACAAAATAATCTAGCTAAACAATCTTTAGACCTAGCTCTTTTATCTCACGGAATGTTAAAAGGGAAAGATTTAACTGATTTTGTTGATAGAAGTTTTGATTTAATATAGGGTGTCAATAGGAATTGGAGGTTTAATAGGAGGAATACTTGGCTTTTTTGCTACAAGAAGTTTTTTTGGTGCCTTCCTAGGTTATTTTATTGGATCCACATTTGATAGGTTCAATTCCAATAATGTAAATACCAACAGTTTTAGGAATTCAAACAGATCTACTTCCTATGACGCTAGTTATTATTCACAACGACTTACACAAAGTGATTTTGCTACAGCTCTTTTAGTCCTATCTGCTGCTGTCATGAAAGCAGATGGTAAAATCTTGAAATCGGAACTGGATTATGTAAAGCAGTTTTTCAAACAACAATTTTCTGCCCATATATCTGCTAAATACATTAGAGATTTTAAAGATATTTTAAGAAAAGATTTTGTTTTAAGTGATGTGTGTCAAACTATTAATGGCAGCATGCCCATTAGACAAAGATCCTTATTGATACAGTATTTGTTTGGTATTGCTCAAGCTGATGGTTTAGTTTCAGATTCTGAAATGAAAGTCATCCGAAAAATAGCTTCTTACTTCAGAATTTCTAATGTTGAATTTGAACAAATAAAATCACTTTTTTATAAGGATGTTTCTAGTTTCTATAAAGTATTGGGTATCGAAGAATCGGCAACAAATGACGAGATAAAAAAAGCTTATAGAAAGATGGCTGTAAAACACCATCCAGATAAATTCAGTCAACTAGGAGAAGAACAACAGATAGCTGCAAAAAATAAGTTTCAAAAAATTCAAGAAGCCTACGAGCATATTAAAAAAGAAAGAGCTATTAAATAGATGAAAGATCTATATGATATCTTTTTAAAGCATTTTTGGATTTTACTATTTGTTTTATTTATTTGGGTTATCCATTTATTAAATAATAATTTTCATTTAAATTTATTTGAACTTGGTATATTACCAAGAACTCTTGATGGATTGCCTGGAATATTTTTTGCACCACTTATTCATTCTGCTTCTGACCACAATCATATAATTAACAACTCTGTACCTTTTTTAATACTTTGCTGGGCTCTTTTTTATTTTTATCATCCAATATCTTGGAGAGTTTTATTTTTCTCTTGGATTTTCACTGGGTTATTTGTCTGGTTTTTTGGTAGAAGCTCCTACCACATTGGTTTAAGCGGTGTCATCTACAGTTTATTGTTTTTTATTTTCTTTAGTGGTGTCTTTAGATCAGATACTAGATTATTAACTGTTGCTATGCTAGTTGTTTTTATCTACGGAAGTATGGTTTGGGGAATATTTCCATATGATTGGAAAATTAGTTATGAAAGTCATCTTTCAGGAGCTCTTACAGGTTTTATACTTTCCATTTTTTTTAAGAAACATAAGGCTACATTTAAATTACCTAAAACACAGTGGGAAATAGAGGAGGAGTTGGGTATTGAAAATAACGATTTAGATGGTATCTGGGATAAAGAAATTAAAGAATGATTTATTTTTCTTTGCTTTGTTTTTTCTTCTTAGATTCAACATTAACTAGGATTTTCTCTGTCTTAGTATCTAAATCAATCTTAATTAAATCACCTTCCTTTACGTTTTTTTGAATAATTTCTTCTGCTAAAGGGTCTTCAATGTGCTTTTGTATGGCTCTATTCAATGGTCTTGCTCCATATTTCTCATCATAACCTTTATCTGCTACAAATATTTTTGCTTTTTTGGTAAGTTCAACTTTAAATCCTAAAGAATTTATTCTTTTAAATAATTTATCTAATTCAATATCAATTATTTTAACGATATCATCTTTATTAAGAGAGTTAAATATGACTACATCATCAATTCTGTTTAGAAATTCTGGAGCAAATGATTTTTTTAATGCATTTTGTATAACACTTTTAGTGTTGTTTTGATCGTTTTCAGTTCTGTTTTTTGTACCAAATCCAACACCACTACCAAAATCTTGTAATTGACGAGCTCCTATATTAGAAGTCATAATAATTATGGTGTTTTTAAAATCAATATTTCTTCCTAAACTATCAGTCATTTTACCATCGTCTAAGGCTTGTAAAAGTAAATTAAAAACATCTGGGTGGGCTTTTTCAATCTCGTCAAGTAATATGATAGAATAAGGTTTTCTTCTTACTTTTTCCGTAAGTTGTCCTCCTTCTTCATATCCAACATATCCAGGAGGTGCTCCAATTAGTCTTGATACTGCAAATTTTTCCATGTATTCACTCATATCAATTCTTATCAAAGCTTCTTCGCTGTCAAATAAATATTTTGCGAGAACCTTACAAAGTTGTGTTTTACCAACTCCGGTTGGTCCAAGAAAAATAAATGAACCTACTGGCTTATTTGGATCTTTTAATCCAGCTCTATTTCTTTGTATGGCTTTAACTACTTTAGTAATTGCTTCATTTTGCCCTATTACTGTGTTGTTCATGGAGTCAACCATCTTCATAAGTTTACCGCTTTCTTTTTCAGCAACTTTTTGAACCGGAATCCCAGTCATCATGGCAACAACTTCTGCAACATCTTCTTCACTAACCTTTTGGCGATGAGTTTTACTTTCATCTTCCCATTTTTTCTTTGCTGTCTCTAGTTCCTCGTTTAGTTTTCTTTCTGTATCTCTTAATCGAGCAGCTTCTTCATATTGTTGACTTCTTACAACTTTATTTTTTAACTCTTTAACTTCTTCAATTTTCTTTTCTACATCAATTATAGATTCTGGAACATTTATGTTGGTTATGTGAACTCTTGATCCAACTTCATCTAAGGCATCAATCGCTTTATCAGGTAAATGTCTGTCAGAAATATATCTTTCTGTTAAATACACGCAAGATTTTATAGCAGCTTCAGAGTAAGTTACATTGTGGTGATCTTCGTATTTTTCTTTAATATTATTCAGTATTTGTAATGTTTCATCCACAGTAGTGGGCTCGACAATTACCTTTTGAAAACGTCTTTCTAAAGCGCCATCTTTTTCAATAAACTGGCGGTATTCATCTAATGTAGTAGCTCCAATACACTGAATCTCTCCTCTGGCTAACGCTGGTTTAAACATATTAGAAGCGTCTAAGGAACCTGAGGCGCCTCCTGCACCTACAATTGTATGAATTTCGTCAATAAATAAAATAATATCAGGAGATTTTTCCAACTCGTTCATCACGGCTTTCATTCTTTCTTCAAACTGACCTCTATATTTAGTTCCAGCTACAAGAGAGGCGAGGTCTAAAGAAATTATCCTTTTATTGAAAAGAACTCTAGAAACTTTTCTTTGTGTTATTCTAAGTGCTAAACCTTCAGCAATGGCAGATTTACCAACACCTGGCTCACCAATTAGTAAGGGGTTATTTTTTTTTCTTCTAGATAGAATTTGTGACACTCTTTCTATTTCTTTTTCCCTACCAACAATAGGATCTAGTTTATCATCTTCAGCAAATTTTGTTAAATCCCTTCCAAAATTGTCTAAAACTGGTGTCTTAGATTTGCTATTTGAAGGTTTTTTTGAAGAGCTGGAAAAACTGTCTTGTTTTTCATCGTCATTTTCACTAGTGGATTCTGGGGATTTTGATTCTGGTAAGATGTCTTGTTGGTATCCAGAGTCCATCATAATATCTAGTTCTTCTTTAACAGATTCATAATTTAAATTGTGTTCTTTCAATAAAGAAGAGGCAATGTTATTATCTTCTTTAAGAATAGAAAGTAATAAATGCTCTGTTCCAATCATATTACTTTTAAATAACTTGGCTTCTAAATAGGTGATTTTAAGCACTTTTTCAGCTTGCTTTAATAAAGGTATGTTACCGGAGTTTTTTATCTCTGATAACTGTCCTGAATCTAATTTTGATTCCAATTTTTTTCTAAGATCTTTAGAACTAACTCCAGATGATGTAATCATTTTCATCGCAACTCCTTCACCTTCTCTAATAATACCCAATAATAGATGTTCTACTCCAATATAATCATGACCCAATCTTAGTGCTTCTTCTCGGCTATAACTAATAACTTCTTTTACTCTAGGGGAAAATTTAGCGTCCATATATTTCAAATTTAGTATTGTTTTTAATATTTAAAGCAACTGTTTCAAATATAATCAACAACAAAATTGTTAATTGTTCATAATATTTCTATTTCGCACACATCTTTGTGGATAAAACTTCATTATTTAAGGTAATTTTATCACTAAAGAAATGATACTTTCGTGATATTAAATTTATTTGATTAAAAATCTGATTATATGAGTGAACAAAGAGGTGAAAGAATAGTACCTGTTAGTATTGAAGATGAAATGAAAACAGCATACATTGATTATTCAATGTCTGTAATAGTATCCAGAGCACTCCCTGACGTAAGAGACGGGTTGAAACCTGTTCACAGAAGAGTGTTATTTGGAATGCAGGAATTAGGAGTTAGGTCTAATAGTTCTTTTAGAAAATCTGCAAGAATTGTTGGTGATGTTTTAGGAAAGTATCATCCTCATGGAGACTCCTCAGTATATGACACCATGGTCAGAATGGCTCAACATTGGTCTTTAAGATATCCGTTAGTAGATGGCCAAGGTAATTTTGGATCAGTTGATGGTGACAGTCCTGCAGCTATGAGGTATACAGAAGCAAGGTTAAAAAAAGCTGCTGAAGAATTATTATCAGATTTAGATAAAGATACAGTAGACTTTTCAGCAAACTTTGACGATTCACTAACTGAACCAACCGTATTACCTACAAGAATTCCTAACTTATTAGTTAACGGATCTTCAGGAATAGCAGTTGGTATGGCTACTAATATGGCTCCTCACAATTTATCAGAAGTAATTGATGGAACGATAGCTTACATCAACAATAGAGATATTGATGTTGATGGATTAATGGAATTTATAAAAGCTCCAGATTTTCCGACAGGAGGTACAATCTATGGTTATGAAGGTGTTAAAAATGCTTTTCATGAAGGAAGAGGTCGAATTGTAATGAGAGCAAAAGCTACCATAGAAGAGATTAGAGAAAATAGAGAGGCAATTATCGTTACAGAAATACCTTACCAAGTTAATAAAGCAGATATGATTCAAAAAACTGCTTCATTGGTTAATGAAGGTAAGGTTGAAGGTATCTCTGAAATAAGAGACGAATCTGATAGAAAGGGTATGCGTATAGTTTATGAAATTAAACGTGATGCAATACCAAATGTAGTTTTAAATAAATTATTTAAATACACCTCTTTACAGACCTCATTTTCAGTAAATAACATCGCGCTTGTAAAAGGTAGACCAGTTGTTTTAAACTTAAAAGATTTAATTGTTCATTTTGTTGATCACAGACATGAAGTTGTAATTAGAAGAGCAAAGTTTGAATTGAGAAAAGCAGAAGATCGTGCTCACATCTTGGAGGGGTTAATCATAGCATCTGATAATATAGATGAAGTTATTGCTCTAATTAGAGGTTCGAAAAGCCCTGATGAAGCAAGAGAGAAATTAATGAAAAAATTCAAGCTTAGTGAGGTACAGTCCAAAGCTATTGTTGAAATGAGACTAAGACAGCTTACTGGTTTAGAACAAAACAAATTAAGAGCTGAGTACGATGAGTTATTAAAAGTTATTGAAGATCTTAAGGATATACTAGATAAAGAATCTCGTAGAATGGAAATCATAAAAACAGAACTTCTTGAGGTTAGAGATAAATATGGTGATGAAAGAAGGTCTATAATTGAATATTCTGCAAATGAAATGAGAATAGAAGACTTGATTCCAAACGAAGAAGTTGCCATTACTATTTCTCATGCTGGCTATATTAAAAGAACTAGTCTAAATGAATATAAAGTTCAAAATAGAGGAGGAGTTGGATCAAAAGGTTCTGCTACCAGAGATAAAGATTTTTTACAGGAATTATTTGTTGCAACCAATCACAATTGGCTTCTAATATTTACTGAAAAAGGGAAATGTTTTTGGATGAGAATATTTGAAATTCCAGAGGGAAACAAGGCTGCTAAGGGAAGAGCTATCCAAAACCTAATTAATATTGAGCAAGATGACAAGGTGAAAGCATACGTCGTTGTTAAGGATATTAAAGATGAAGAATACACCTCTAATAATTATATAATAATGTGTACCAAAAAAGGGGTGATTAAAAAAACAAGTTTGGAAGCTTATTCGAGACCAAGAACCAACGGTATAAACGCCATTGGTATAAGAGAAGGAGATGAATTGTTAGAAGCAAAATTAACAAATGGTGAAAGTGAAATTTTGATGGCTATAAATTCAGGTAGAGCAATTAGATTTAATGAATCAAAAGTTCGGTCTATGGGTAGAACCGCTTCTGGTGTTAGAGGAATAACTTTAGGATTAAATGATGAAGTAATTGGTATGGTATGTGCTCAAGATTTCTCAAGGACAATCATGGTAGTATCTGAAAATGGATATGGAAAAAGAACTTTATTAAATGATCCCGAGACAAACGAACCTATTTACAGAGTAACTAACAGAGGGGGTAAGGGAGTGAAAACTTTAAATGTAACTGAAAAAACAGGTAATTTAATTGCTATTAAGTCAGTTACAGACGAAGATGATTTAATGATTATCAATAAGTCGGGTCTAACAATAAGAATGCACGTTGTTGACATCAGGACTCAGGGTAGAGCAACACAAGGAGTTAAATTGATTAATTTAAAAGGAAAAGATCAAATAGCAGCAGTTGCTAAAGTTGAAAAGGATGATGAAGAGCATGAAGCTAATGAATCTGATACAGAAACAAACGAAAATATAACTAACGATTAATACAACTTTCATGAAGAAATTTCTAATTATTGGGCTTGCAAGCTTATTTATATTACAAAATTCTGCTTTTGGACAAAAGCTACAGCTAACTGAAGCAGCTACAGAATTCAGAAATAATTATAATGGTTCTTGGGTATCTATTCCAGATTCCACTTTAAGATCTTTGCAGATTTCTAAAAATAAACCGGTTCTTTTGAAAGCAAAAAATGCAATTGATCAATCTTTCAGTAAACAATTAACTAGTCCATTTACCAAACCTAAAGATGAAACTAAAATGTACTTTTATCTTGGTGCTGTTTATTTAGATTTGTGGACTATGTCGAATTATGATGATGAAATTTCTAAACAATTAGGCAGTTTAACCGAAGAAGAGATGAATGAAATTACATTTGGATCTTTTATTAAATGTTTAGAGTTAGATGTGAAAAACCAATGGAAATCTGACATTAGATCAAAGGTAAATACCTACAGAAATCTTTCAATTAACAGTGGAGTAGATTATTTTCAAAAAAGTAATTTTAACAACGCATTTAATTCTTTTAAAATGGCTTTTGAAATGTATAAGGTTTTAAACCTAACAGATACATTAGCTATCATAAACGCAGCTCTATCTGCTGAAAAGATGAAAAGTTTCGATAATGCTTATGATTATTATAAAATGTGTGCAGATTTAGACTATGGTAAAGGAGCGGAAATGTATCAATCCATGATAAGAGTTCTTAACTCTGATGAAAATAAGGATGAAGAAAAAATACTAAATGTAATTGCTGAAGGAAAGAATAAATTCCCTAAGGATTATGTCTTAAATATTGAAGAATTTAATTATTGGTACGCCAAAGGAGATAATGAGAAAGCACAACAGGCTCTAGAAAACGCAATTGAATCCGATCCTACTAATAAAATACTTCATTTTAATGTTGGTGTAACTTACGATAATATTTCTAATAAATATCACAAAGAAAATAAGCACGATGTAGCTTTTACTTATATGAGTAAAGCAATAAGTGGATATAAAAAAGCTCTTGAGTTAGATGATAAATATGTAGATGCTTTTTATAATTTGGGAGCTCTATATTATAATCAATCAATCACAACAAAATCTGTTGCTGGAGATTATTCAGGTGAGAAATACGATTCTGAGATGAAAAGAGCTGATGAAATGCTAAAAAAAGCCATACCTTTGCTGGAAAGAGTATTGATTTTATCACCTTCTGACAAATCGACGCTAACGGTTCTAAAAAGTTTATATTTTAATTTAGACGACATGGATAACTACAAAAGAATTAAAACTAAAATTGATTCTTTATAAATTATTTATTCTCCTATGGTCTTTAAAGGAAATCTTAGGAAAATGTATTCTATCTTAAATGATGAAGTTTTTTACACTTTACCATTTTATAACTTAACAAAACCTAATACACAGTTAGAATTAAATCAACTTTTAGGATCTACCATAAGGATTAATTTTTCAGGTGTCATTAATTGTACAGTTACGGGAAAGAAAATTCGCAAAACTTATGGTGATGGAATGTCTTACGATGCTTTTAGGTCTTCTCCTCTAGCAGTAGAAAGTATTATTAGACCCGAGCTAAGTAAAATACATGAAGGTATTGCTTTAAGAGATTACGAGTGGGAAATGAAACATCATATGCAAACTCATGTTGTATACCTATCTAAAACAGCAGGCAATAAAGTTGGTGTAACTAAAGATGCTCAAATTCCTACAAGGTGGATAGATCAAGGAGCTTCGGAGGCTTTAATCATCGCAAGGACTCCATACAGGCAAGCAGCAGGTTTAATAGAAATAAACCTTAAGAAGTATATTAGTGATAAAACCAATTGGAGAAAAATGCTTCAAAACGAACTAAATGAAGAATCTTTAGAAGTGCTACGAAACGAATTAGCTTATAAATTAGATAGTGATTTGAAACAATACATAGTTTTAAACGAAAATATTCAAAAAATAAATTTTCCAGTTATTAGATATCCAGCAAAAGTGAAATCCATAAACTTAGATAAGGTTTCACATATTGAGGAGAAACTAGTTGGCATTAAAGGGCAATATTTAATTTTTGATAATGATACTGTTTTTAATGTAAGAAGACATTCTGGATATTTAATTGAATTTACATATTGAAATAATTAAATTCTTACAACTAAATTCATTTAACTTTTTATATATTTAAGGAAAAAATTCGAATATGTCCTATCTAGTAAAGCTTCAAAACTTTTTCATGAAAAACGATCCAGATCGTCTCTACCTAGCCAAAAGGATTGCTAGAGCTTTTAGAAATGATGAAGAGACTGTTTTGAAAAGGCTAGAAGAAATTTATGCTAAAGGTGGACCAAAGAAGTTAAAAGTTAAAGAAATTACTGCTCCTATTATAAATGACAGATCAGATAAATCTAAAAAATCTGAAAATATTTCAAGTGTTGAATCCAATAATAATATTGATGACATTCAACCTCAAAAAAGTAAAAAGAAATTATTTATGGTGTTTGGTATTGTCTTGTTACTAGCTGGTGGCGGAATTGGTTTTTTCATGACAATGGATAATAATTCTAGCCATGAATCAACCGAAATACATACTTCTGATTCTACTCATACTGAAAAATCTGTCGAAGAAATAGAAGCAGAAATTGATCAGGCAGCAAAAGATTCTGTTGCAAAAGATTTAATTGAGGCGGGTGAAGCCTTGAGATTTTTAAGGTAACTTTTAAGGGTTGATTTTGTGAGGATCTTCATTAATAAGATCTATTTGATCTTTTACGTACTCGATTTTTAAAGAAATAGCATAAAGTAGTTTATCTTTTTTTTGTAACCACATTTGTGAATCTTTCCAAGAATCTGCACTTCTTGCAAAATGAAAAAGTAAATCAAATCCATTTTTTTTTAACCAAATTAATGCAGCATCTTTTCCTTCAATTCCTTCGATAGTTGCTAATAGGTGTGCGTATTTATTATCTATTAACCATTTCCTAGATTTTCTTTCATTTAATAATGCATAACAAAAAAAACCAAGTTCCTTGTGGGCACTTTTCATTAAAAAATCTCTAATTTCTAAATTGCCACCAATAGCTTCTCGCCAAGCAATTAGTATTTTATCAGAATAATTTAATGGATTTAAAATTATATTATTTGGCTTTTTGTTACTCATTAATTTTAAAGCCTTGAATCATGATTTGTATAATCTCCTGAGCTGCTTTAGAAATTATAGTACCTGGACCAAATACAGCTGCTACACCCATATTAAATAAAGTTTTATAATCTTTTTTTGGAACAACCCCTCCAACAATAACCATAATGTCATCTCTTTTTAAATTCTTTAATTCATTAAAAAGTTCTGGTATTAAACTTAGGTGCCCTGCAGCTAAAGAAGAAACCCCAATAATATGAACATCATTTTCTACAGCACTTTTAGCAACTTCTTTTGGAGTCTGAAATAAAGGTCCAATATCCACATCAAAACCTATATCTGCAAAAGATGTGGCAACTACTTTTGCACCTCTATCGTGACCGTCCTGTCCCATCTTTGAAACCATAATACGTGGCCTTCTTCCAACAATAGACTCAAATTCTTCAGCTAATCCAATTGCTTTTAAATATTCTTTATCATCCATAATTTCAGTTGAATATACACCAGAAATTGTCTTTATACTAGCTTTATATCTACCAAATTCTTTTTCTAACGCATTGGATATTTCGCCTAAGGTTGCTCTTTCTCTCGCTGCTTGAATTGCCAACTCTAATAAATTACCAGTATCATTTTTAGCAGCTTTGTTTAAATTTAATAACGACTCATTTACATTTTCAGAATTACGATTAAGCTTTATTTTTTTTAGTCTATTAATTTGATTTAATTTGACTTTCTCATTATCGATTACTAAAGTGTCAATATCTCTATCTTCAGAAGATAAATAAGCGTTAAGGCCGATAATTTTTTCTTTACCGCTATCAATATTAGCTTGTCTCTTTGCTGCAGCCTGTTCAATTTTCATTTTTGGAATACCCAATTCTATTGCTTTAATCATTCCACCTTGATTTTCAACTTCTTCTATAAGGTTCCAAGATTTTTGAACTAAATTATTGGTTAATTTTTCTAAATAGAGTGATCCTCCTAGTGGATCTATAGAATTACAAATATTGGTTTCATTTTGAATAAATAATTGTGTGTTTCTTGCAATTTTTGCAGCATTTTCGCTTGGTAAGGCAATAGCTTCGTCTAATGAATTGGTATGAAGTGATTGAGTTCCCCCTAAAACAGCAGCCATAGCTTCTATGTAAGTTCTCGAAACATTGTTGTAAGGATCTTTCTCAGATAGACTCCATCCAGAAGTCTGACAATGTGCTCTTAACATCATAGATTTAGGGTTCTGAGGATTAAATTTCTTTACAATTTTTGCCCATAGGATTCTACCTGCTCTCATTTTTGCAATTTCTTCAATATGGTTCATTCCAATTCCCCAAAAAAATGATAATCTTGGTGCAAAATCATCAATTTTCATGCCCACTTCTATACCTTTTTTTATGTATTCTAAACCATTAGCTAATGTATAAGCTAGTTCAATTTCTGCATTAGCTCCAGCTTCATGCATATGATATCCAGATATACTTATTGGATTAAATTTGGGCATTTTTAGTGAAGTATATTTGAAAATATCTCCTATAATTCTCATACTTTCCTTTGGAGGATATATATAAGTATTTCTAACCATAAACTCTTTAAGAATGTCATTTTGAATGGTTCCTGAAAGTTGATTTATAGAAACACCTTGCTCTTGAGCAGCAACAATATAAAATGCCATTATAGGTAAAACAGCACCGTTCATTGTCATTGAAACAGACATTTTATCTAAAGGTATTTTATCAAATAAAATCTTCATGTCCTCTACAGTATCTATTGCTACACCAGCTTTACCTACATCTGCACCAACTCTTGGGTGGTCGGAGTCATATCCTCTATGGGTAGCTAGATCGAAAGCTACTGACAAACCTTTTTGACCTGCTTTGAGATTACTTCTGTAAAACTTATTGGACTTTTCTGCAGTAGAAAATCCTGCATATTGTCTTATAGTCCATGGTCTTGTTAAATACATAGTAGAGTAGGGACCTTTTAGAAATGGAGGAATGCCAGCGTGAAATTTTTCATGACCATAGTTACTGCCACTATTTGCAACAGTTTCTAATTCTATGTTTTCAAAAGATTTCCTACTCATTTAATAAAATTAGAAAATTGATTAGTCTTTAATAATTGTAATAACCCATTTTGAGTTTCAATATTTTTAAACAGACTCCAAGATTTATGAGCCATTTTAGATGCCATTTCTTCTATTACATGTGCCCCTTCAGACATGTGATTGTTTAGATGACTTTCTTCTGTTAATATAAGAGGAATATTAACAATTATTTTCTTCCAATATTCATCATTACTTTCTATTAAGTCGTCTGATAATTCAAATGAATTTGCACCACCTAATAATGAGGCCATACAGATACAAGTTATGGACATTAGTCTAAAATCAAATTCTTTATTTTGTAATATTTTTGGGCTAATTACGGTCTCTATTTCTATATTAATATTTAGTTGGTGAGCATTTGAAATACGATGTATTAAAGTTCTTATAGCTATGATTTTTGAAACAGATTCTATATAACTGTTATTAATTGCAATGGAAATAATAAACCGCGGAGGTATTTCTATTTTGTTAGACTTATGGAATTCAATAATTTCATTCAAATGAGCAGCTGTAACTGCTATTTCAAGTCCATAATTATTCAAATAAGACTCGTGTGATGTGCAGTCAACATAAATACAATTTAAATTTTGGTTATTTAATGTTTTTTTAAAGTTTAAGTAAGAATCTAATTGGACTTTTAGTTGGTGGTCATCGTAATTTTCTAACATATCTTCTAAAGGATCCATTCTAAGAGTTCCGCTAACAATAGATATTCCCCAATTATTCCAAAGTTGTAAATCATTACCACTCCACTTTGGATTTAATTTAATGTGATTGTTAATTATATCACACATCACATTTTTAAATATTGTTTTTTTAAATTTTATTCCACTTAAATAAATACTATTTACCCCATTATTTAAGCGATTTAAAATAGCTTTATTTAAGTTCTTTTGTGATGAGAACTTCCATCTTATTTCCTTAAGAATTTCATTTCTAGATATATGTAATGAATTTACGTTTTTAGAAAACGGATTGATATTTCCGTAGTCTGTTTTAAATATAAAATCTTCCTTAACTTTAGTTTTAAAATCTTTTAAAACTTTTTGTTCCCATTCTTTGGGATTAGTTACAACAAAATCAGACCAAAAACTCATTTATTTTAAATATACATATCAATCATTAATAAATTGATTTATTTTATTTTTAATACTATCCAATGGATTTTCTTTCATATTGTTTTTTACCCAAATATAATCTGGATCTTTTTTAAACCAAGTCATTTGTCTTTTAGCATATTTTTTAGTGTTAATTTTAATTTGATTAATAGCTGTTTCTTTATTTATTCCACCCTTTAAGTATTCAAAAACTTCTTTATAACCAACGGTGTTTAAGGCATTTAAATGTTTTTTGGATGACAAATTTTTAACTTCTTCAATTAAGCCACTTTCTATCATATGATCAGCTCTAACATTAATGTTTTCTATCAATTGATTTTGATCTAAATGTAATAGGAATTTTAAAGTTTTAAAGTTTCTTTTTTTTGAAGAATTGGAAAGGAAAGAAGAATAAGGTTTTCCAGAAATTAAAGAGACTTCTAAAGCTCTAATAATTCTTTGAGGATTTAAAATGTCAATTTTATTATAATGAGATGGGTCTAGTTTGTAGAGTTGTTCTTGAATATGTTTAATTCCATATTCTTTAAAATCTAAATTCAATTTTGATCTAACTTCTTTATTTTTAGGTAGATGATCTAAACCTTTACATACTGCATCAATATACATTCCTGAACCCCCAACTAAAAAAGCTATTTTATTTACCTTAAAATACTCTTTAAGTTCAGCAATCAATTCTTTTTCATAATCTCCTGCAGAATAAGGTTCATTAATAAATTTATTATTGATGAAAAAATGATTTACTTCACTAAGTTCATTTAAAGAAGGTTTAGCAGTACCAATATTTAATTCTTTATAGAATTGTCTACTATCACATGAGAAAATACTCGATTTGTACTCCTTTGCAAGTTGTATTGATAAATTAGTTTTTCCAACTGCAGTTGGTCCAGCAATAATGATTAATAATGATTTATTTTTATCCATTATTATTAATTAACAAAATAAATTAAATATTTAATCAAAGTAATCATTAACTTTTGAATAGGTATGATTAAATTTGTGTATGAGTAAAAACTTATTAATACTTGATTTTGGTTCTCAATATACACAATTGATAGCAAGAAGAGTTAGAGAATTAAATGTATATTGTGAAATTCATCCTTACAACAAAATTCCAAGTAATTTTAAATTTAATTCTGTAATTCTTTCTGGAAGCCCCTGCTCTGTTAATCAAGTTGATGCACCATGTCCAGATTTAAATTCTTTAAATCCTTCCGTTCCGATACTTGGAATATGTTATGGTGCCCAATACTTAGTTAAAAATGAAGGTGGTTTAGTAGAAGCATCTAAAACCAGAGAATACGGTAGAGCCAATTTATCTTTTATTGATAATAATGATTTGTTATTTCAAGACGTAAAGTCCAATTCTCAAGTATGGATGTCTCATGGAGATACTATTAAGAATTTAGCTTCAAATATGCAGAATATCGCAAGTACTATCGATGTTGAAAATGCTGCTTTTAAAATTATAGATAAAACCATTTACGGTATTCAGTTTCATCCTGAAGTTTTTCACTCAGAAGATGGTTTGAAAATAATTAAAAATTTTGTAATTGGTATTTCCAATTGTACTCCGAATTGGACACCCGATTCCTTTGTAGACACTACTATTAAAAATATAAAAAGTACTGTAAAAAATCAGAAAGTAGTCTTAGGACTATCTGGTGGTGTGGATTCAAGTGTTGCAGCAATTCTTTTACATCGATCTATAGGAGAAAATCTACATTGTATTTTTGTAGATAATGGTCTTTTAAGAAAAGATGAATTTGACGAAGTTTTGAAGCAGTATGAATCTCTTGGTTTAAATATTAAAGGAATTAATGCAAAGCATGATTTTTACAAAGCTTTAAAAGGACTCACAGATCCTGAAGAAAAAAGAAAAGCAATTGGAAAAACATTTATTGAAGTATTTGATAAAGAAGCAAATGCGATTAAGGATGTAAATTGGCTAGCTCAAGGGACGATTTATCCAGACATTATTGAGTCTGTTTCTGTAAATGGACCCTCGGTAACAATTAAATCTCACCACAACGTTGGCGGATTACCTGATTACATGAAGCTTAAAATAATTGAACCTCTCAAATCTCTATTTAAAGATGAAGTAAGAAGAGTTGGGCAATCTTTGAATTTACCTGCCAATATTTTAAACAGACATCCTTTTCCAGGTCCTGGACTAGGAATTAGAATTTTAGGAGAAGTAACAGCTGAAAAGGTTCATATACTTCAACAAGTAGATCATATATTTATAAATGGTCTCAAAGAATTTAATCTTTATGAAAATGTTTGGCAAGCCGGAGCCATATTTTTACCAATTCAATCTGTTGGGGTTATGGGCGATGAACGCACCTATGAAAATGCAGTTGCCTTAAGAGCAGTTTCTTCAACGGATGGAATGACAGCAGACTGGTGCCATTTACCCTATGATTTTTTATCAAAAGTTTCGAATAGAATAATTAATAATGTAAAGGGTATTAATAGAGTTACTTATGATATAAGTTCAAAACCTCCTGCAACTATAGAATGGGAATAATTAAATATACTTATATAATATTGATGTCAGTTTGCCTATTTCTAGGTGAGTCTTCTATTTACTCTCAAGATTCTTCAGCCATTAATTTTAAAGCTCACGAGGTTACAAAAGGTGAAACCAGTTATGGAATTGCAAAAAAATACCAAATAAACTTGAATGATTTTTTTAAAGCTAATCCTCAGGCGGCTAACGGTTTAAGCAAAGGAGAAATTGTGAAAATTCCAATTCCCATTTTCTCCAATAATGATTCTATTGTTAAAAAGCATGTAGTAAAACAAGGTGAAACATTATGGACTATAGCTAAAATTTATGGTGTCCAATTTTCATCAATCAAATCATTTAATCTCCTAAACACCAATGAATTATTTAAAGATCAGGTTCTTTTAATACCTAATATAATAGCAGATACGATTAATGAAATAAAACCCTTAGTTAAGCATGTAGATCATCCTTTACTTAAAGTTTGTGACACACTTGTTTTACATAAAGTAAAGAAAAAAGAAACTCTGTATTCCATATCCAAAAATTACGGTATTCCTTTAGATAAAATAATTGAAAATAACATCTTCCTTGAAAACGAAGGATTAAAAAAAGGACAAGATCTAAAAATTATTTATAGAATAAAAAATTGCATTGAAGACTCTATCCAAACCATCCCCATAAAATTATTCGAGGATTCTATTTCAGTAAAAGACAATGTCCTGAATATTTCTCTATTAGCTCCTTTCTTTTTCAAAGAATCAGATTCTATTGTTAAAAACTGTCCTGAAGATTCAAAATGTGAACTCAATAAATTAGCTGTAAAATCATTCTCCTTATATAACGGTATAAAAATAGCACTAAACGAATTAAAAAAAGAGGGATATAACTTAGAATTAACTATTTACGATACACGTTTTGACACCAGTATTGTTAAAGATATTCTTGATGACTCTACTTTTAAAAATACAGACCTTATAATAGGTCCTATTTATTCTAAAAATGTAAAGCTACTTAGAAAATATTCAAAAGGATTTCACATTCCACTAATACCGCTTTTTAATATTCCAAGTCAAGCTCTTTTTAACTATCCAGATATTTACAAACACAAAGCGTCAAGATCTACTCAATCTAAGGAAATGGCTAATTATTTAAAAGTTCATAATTCGGATGATAATATATTATTAATAGCAGATGTTGACGATAGAAAAAGTAAAGTATACGAGTCCATTTTCACTGATAGTTATAATGATTCAATATTAGTTAATGATTCTTTAGTTGCTCAACCAGACTCTATATTTCCATTGTTGTTAAAAAGAGGAGAAGAGTGGGAGGAATTGCATTCAAAACTGTCGAAAAAAAAGAATAATTTAATAGTAGTTTGCTCTAATCAAATTCCATTTTTAACCTATGCATTTAATCAATTAATAGAATTTTCTAATTCACAAAATCATTATAAATCTAAATATACCATTTTTGGTTTTGAAGAACTTTATAGAATGAACACCATAGATGTAAAGTATAAAAATAAATTTAATTTACATTTTACATCTGTTGGTTTAACAAACTACGATTCTAAAGAAGTTGTAAAGTTTATAGATCACTATAAAAGTGTTTTTTCGTCAGAACCCACTCATTTAGCCTTTGATGGATACGACATAACACAATCTATTATTCTGAGATTATTTCCTAAAGAAAATATAGATAACTATTTTTTTAAAGGATTAAAAACAGATGTTGATTTTAATAAAATAGATATTAATAGTGGATCAGAAAATACCATTATAAAATTCTACAAACTCTCCTACTACAACCTAATAGAACTTTCAGAAAATTGAAAAAAATACTTTTATTTTTCTTATTGGTTGTTAGTATATCCATTTTATATTTCACTAAACCATTAATTTCGTTATACTTTTCAAAAGACAAAAAAGAGATCATATCACAAGAAGATAGAATTGTTTTAACTCTAAAAAAGGATTTACTTTTTAAAGAATTAGGAACTCTTTTAATTAAAAAAAAATTAATCAATAATTCAAAAAATATTGATGGATTAATTTCATACAAAGGATTTTCTAAGGAATATTTAAAACGTGGAAAATATACTTTTTATAAAAGTTGGTCCACTAATAAATTAGTTAATCAGTTGTATATTATGAGAAACCAAAATATAATTGATTTATATATACCATCATCTAGAAATCTAGAATTAATTGTTAGAAAAATTAACAGTCAACTGACCATTGATACACTAAAACTATTGGATTTATTTAAAGATCCTGTTCTAGCTAAGAAATATGGTTTTACAAACAGTAATTTTAGAACTTTTATAATACCCAATACTTATGAGGTATATTCCTCTTTAGATGAAAATGGAATTATTGAATTAATTAGAAAAGAATACAAAAAATTCTGGAATTTAAAAAGAATAAAAAAGGCAAAAGACTTAGGCTTATCTCAATCAGAAGTAACCATACTTGCTTCAATTGTTCAAATGGAACAGCAAATTAAATTTGATGAACATTCTAAAATTGCAGGATTGTACGTTAACAGGTTAAAAAGAGGAATGAAATTGCAAGCAGATCCAACCGTTAAATATGCCTTAAATAAACCCAACTTAAAAAGACTCTATTATTCTCACCTTAAAGAAGACTCACCTTACAATACTTACATGTATAAAGGATTGCCTCCAGGTCCGATTTGTATACCTGATTCTAGGGTGATTGATGCGGTATTGAATCACTCTAAACACAATTATATTTTTATGTGTGCAGAACCCTCTTACTCAGGTTATCATAACTTTTCCTCAACTAATAAAGAACACGAGAAATTCAAAAAACTATATACAGATTGGTTAGCTAAAGAAGGAATTCGATAAGCTAATTATAAAATAAGTAAGCGAGGATGAAAAACATGTAAGAGCTACAATTTTCAACTGTCCATCTAAGTTTCTTAAATTACTTTCATTTTTAACCATTATAAGATGTTTTATCAAAACAAACAAAGGAATGGCACCTAGTATATATATTAATGAAGTATATGCCAAGAGAATTGAAAATGAAGAAACTGCTAATCCAATTAGAAAAAAATGATAATTTTTAGCCCTTTTAACTCCAATTTTCACTACTAAAGTTACCTTATTATTTGATTTATCATTATGGTAATCTCTCATATTATTAAGATTTAAAACACTGCAACTTAAAAATCCTGTAAATAGCGAGGCTGGTAGTGTAATCCAATTATATGAATGAGTGAATATGTAATAACTACCTATAACTCCAATTAATCCGAAGAATATAAATACCGAGAAATCTCCATAAGCTTTATAACCGTAAGCAGACTTGCCAACAGTATACTTAATTGCTGCTGTAATTGCACCAATTCCAAGACAAAGAAAAATCAAGATATTAAAAAAGTTATCTGGAAAAGCACTAAAAGTGAGGACAGAACCAAAAATAAAAGATAAAAATCCAAAAATTATTATAGCAAATTTCATTTGACTTTTTGAAATTTTACCAGATTCAACCATTCTTGGTTCACCAATTCTATTTTTATCTGCACCTTTAATAGCATCTCCATAATCATTAGCAAAATTGGAAAGGATTTGTAATAAAAGGGTAGTGGTAAGAGTAAGAAAAAGAAGTTTAAAAGAAATGGTGTTTTGTGCTATTACAGCTAAAGCTGCAGAAATCAAAATGCATGAAAAAGCAAGAGGTAATGTTCTTAGTCTAGCTGCTTTTATCCAATATTTGATGTTCACATTATAAATGTATTATCTTTTTCTTTCTCCTGGATTGCTATGTTGCTTTTTTCTTTCCGATTGTATTTTTTTAAACTCTCTTGTTGATTGGTAGTATTTAGCTACTTTTTGAATAGAAAGAATTTCTTTGAATTTTTCATGATATTTAATTTTAATATCCATTAAATCTTTTCCCATTTTCAGCTTAGAATCAAGAATTTCTTCTAACTCATAGTCAGACAATTCTAAATATTTTTTATTGATAAGAATCATTTTACCATGAGCATTCTTACTTTTAAGAGCTTTTATTTCATTTTCCATTTCATTGTAAACAGCCCAAAAATCTTTAGATTCTTCAACAGTTAGCTCAATTTTTGAAGTATAAAATGCAATTTTTTGAGAATCTAATTTAGTTTTACCTTTTGATGCTTGGGCATAAATTAATTGTTGAGATAGACAAAATATTATTATAAAACATAATTTATAGGTTATTTTCATAGTTGATGAGTTAACAAATTTATAATTCAATTTATTTTCTTTTAAGTACTTTATGTACAGCTTTTATTATGTCAGATGAATGTAGTCCGTATTTTTTCATTAAGTCTGAAGGTTTACCACTTTCTCCAAATTTATCATTAACAGCAACAAATTCGATAGGAAGAGGATGATTATTAGCTAGTAATTGAGCTATTGATTCTCCCATTCCACCTGCTATTTGATGTTCTTCAGCAGTAACTACACATTTTGTTTTAGCAACTGACCTTAAAATGCTTTCATTATCCAACGGTTTAATAGTATGTATATTTATTAATTCAACAGATAATCCTTCATTGGCTAAAGCTTGTGCAGCTTCTACCGCTTCCCAAACTAAATGACCAGTTGCGAAAATTGAAACATCTGTTCCTTCTTGAAGCATTAAAGCTTTTCCAATTTCAAAAGGGGTATCTTCTGGTATAAAAATTGGAACTTTAGGTCGCCCAAATCTTAAGTAAACAGGGCCTTTATGATCAGCAATAGCTATAGTGGCAGCTTTTGTCTGATTGTAATCACAAGGATTTATAACAGTCATTCCTGGTAACATCTTCATCATTCCAATATCTTCCAATACTTGATGAGTCGCTCCGTCTTCACCCAAAGTTAATCCAGCATGAGAAGCACATATTTTTACATTTTTATTAGAATAAGCTATTGATTGTCTTACTTGATCATAAACTCTACTTGTAGAAAAGTTTGCAAAAGTACCAGTAAACGGTATTTTTCCACCGATAGTCATTCCTGCTGCAATACCCATCATATTAGCTTCTGCAATTCCAACTTGAAAAAATCTATCAGGAAATCGATCTTTAAAATCATTCATTTTTAAGGATCCCGTTAAATCTGCGCAAAGAGCTACTACGTTAGGGTTATCTTTTCCCAGTTGAGATAGTCCGGATCCAAATCCAGACCTTGTATCACTATTTCCTAAAATTTCGATTTTCATTTTTATAGTTTAAAATTTATGTTCTGTGCTGATGTTATTTTAAAATCTTTTAAAATAGTATGTGCTATACTATTAGATCTATTACTTCTAAAACAAATAAAATAATTACCAGGCTGGATATTTAAATTTTCAATAGATCTTTCTTCATTAAAATCATATACCCAAATATTTTTTCCCTTGTCTTTTAAAAAAAGGGCAGCTGGACCATCCGATTTATTAACTTGAATAGAACCATATAGAGGAATTACTATATCGGTCATTTTACTTTGGTTGATTTTTACATCTTTAAATTTGATTCTTGGAATTGACAATACTTCTAAATCATAACTACCTACAAGATATTGTTTATTAGTATTCATTTTTTGGACATTTAAAATAGAGTTTTGATTGTTACTTTTCACAATACAATTAATTCCATTATAAGGATTATCGTTTCCACTTATTTTTAAGTTTAACTTACCTAGAGGAGATTTAATATTGATTACGGTATGTTTACCAGGTATTAATTTAATGCTATCTAAAACAACTTCTGGAACGCTATGGACAACAACTTTGTAAGTATACAAAGGGTCTAGAGATAAAGTATCAGGATTCTGAAACCTATTTAAAGTGTGCATGTATGTATGCATTAATTTACCATTGTAAGAATTATACAAACTCATGGATAAATTTGTTTCTTTAGGAAGGTTATTGATATTATTAAGATTGATTTGTGCAGTTGTATTGTTTAGAGCCTGGCTTATGACAAATTTCAGTACACTTTTGAAAGCATCTTCATTTTCAGCACTTAAAAACTCTCCTACGCATTCAAATTGGCTTAAGTAAGAAGTGTCCAGCCCAAGACCGATTACAAATGGTTTGAGTTTAATATTTTTTTCTTTTAGCGCTATGGCAACTGCACAAGGATCTTCATCACATGCTTCTATTCCGTCTGTTATCAAAATGATAATATTTCGGCAATCACCACATGGAGGAAAATCTTCAGCAGAATATTCTAAAGATCTTGCTATTGGAGTGGTTCCTTTTGGTTCTAACCTTCTAATTTCATTGATAATTTTTTGATAATTATCATTAGCACTAGCGAAAGGAACTTCTAATTTAGTATCTGAGCAGTCTTGTTTTCCTGGTAGAATTTTACTTTGATGACCATATATTCTGAGGGCTAATTCAACATTCTCTAATCCTCTCAAACTGTCCATGGTCTGAGTCATCAGCTTTTTGGCAATTGCTATTTTACTGCTCTTTTCCCATTGCGCATTCATACTGTTAGAACCGTCAAAAATGAAAAGTATCCTTATTTTACCGTCATTTTCCTGGCCACATATAATGCTTGAAAAAAAACCAAGACATAAAAAAATGAATATTTTAAAATATTTAATCATCCAATTCCTGTTTGTAAAAATGGATCATATTAATAATCACCTAAAGTTTCTTTATTTTGACTTAAAGCATCTTGAAGCTGCTCGTCATTAGGAGCAACCCCATGCCATTTATGAGAACCCATCATAAAATCAACTCCATTACCCATTTCAGTAGTCATAATAATCATAACAGGTTTATCATTACCTGTAAGTTCTTTAGCTCTCTCTAAAGTTTTGTATACTTCTTTAATATTATTACCATCACAAGATAAAGTAAGCCAACCAAAAGCTTTCCACTTTTCTTCTAAATTTCCAAGAGAAATAACATCATCAACATCACCATCAATTTGTCTTCCGTTGTAATCAATCGTAGAAATTAGGTTGTCAATTTTTTTTGCAGACGCATATAGTGCAGCTTCCCATATTTGACCTTCTTGTAACTCGCCGTCTCCATGAAGAGTAAATACTAAACTTGGATCGTTATTTATTTTTTTTGTTGTTGCTGCTCCAATAGCCACACTAAGTCCTTGTCCCAAAGAACCACTAGCTATTCTAACACCAGGTAAACCTTCATGTGTTGTTGGGTGTCCTTGCAGACGAGAATCAATTTTTCTAAAAGTACTTAGTTCTTCAATAGGAAAATATCCAGTTCTTGCTAAAGTCGCATAATATACTGGGGAAATATGTCCATTTGAGAGAAAAAATAAATCTTCCCCTTTACCATCCATAGAAAACTCCGTGTTGTGATTTAAAAAGCTATTAAAAAGTACTGTAAAATACTCGACACATCCTAAAGACCCTCCAGGATGACCTGAATTTTGCGCATGTACCATTCTTACTATATCTCTTCTTATTTGAGTAGTAAATTCTATTAAATAATCCTCTTTCATTTATTTATTTTATGAAACAAAAATAAGCATATAGTTATTGTACTAATGCAGTGTTAACAACTTTCAGTAAGTATTTTAAAATAATTAATTTAAAATAAATCGTATTTTCGGTTTTTATGAAAATAATCTTACCATTTTTTTTAATAATTAGTTTTGTTTCCTTTGGCCAAGCAACTGACAATCAGTTAATTGATTTCTTTAAAAAGAAAGAAAATCAACTATTTGTAAATACGCACGGTTACTATTTTATGGATGTTCCTAATGAAAAATCATATAACAATAGACTTTCAGGGTCACTATCAAATATTGATACTTCTAATATAGATTTCAAAAATATTGATCTTAAATTTGACTATGATCAGTACAAATATTATTTATTATCAGATTTAAATGTTCTAATGGTATTAAAATCAATCAAACATCTTAAAGAAGAAATTGATTCCAAATGAGAAAATTAATTTGTACTGTTAATGTCATCTTTTGTTTCATTACTTTTAAAAGTTGGTCTCAACCAATTGTTCAAGTAAATGATACTGATTGGACATCTTCCGCTGTTAATGGTGCTTGTAATTGTTCCAATGATTTTAACAACGGTTCATTTTTAAACTTTTTTGATACTGGAGGTACATCTGGATCTTACAACTCAAATGAAAATGAAGTAATTACTTTATGTCCAGACGCTACAGGTTCTAAAATGGTGGCAGTTTTCGGAATAAATGCTGGATATACATTAAATATTCACTACACCGATACGCTTTATATTTATGATGGAAATTCTGTAAATTCTCCTTTATTAGCTGCTATTAATGATAGTACTTATCCTAATGGAGTAAATATTCCAGCTTCTTGGAGTAATGTATCAGGTTGTTTGACTTTTAAATTTGTGAGTGATGCTGTTTCAGAAGGAACAGGCTGGGATGCCAATTTATCTTGTGCGAATTTAATTCAACCTTTTAGCAATCACATAAGCGCTTATATTACTGGTAATGCAATTGGAGGATCAGACACACTAAATGACCTTTATCCTACAGACACTGGATATGTAGATATTTGTTTCGGAGATGTTATTGAGTTTGTTGCTGAACCGTATTTCCCCTACGAGCCTGGTGGTGATTCTGCAGCACTTAGTGGAGGTGGTTACATGCAGTCGAATAACTACACAGTAACTTGGGAATTAAGTAATGGAACATCTTTAAGTACCAATTCATTTCTTTTTACACCAACTTCAAGAAATGGATACTTTTTAACTTTGAAAATTGAAGATTCTATAGGACAATTTCAATATAGTTTTTGTAAAATAAGAGTATCTACAGTACCTAGTTTCGCTACATGCGCACCTGCACAATCACCAATTTGTTTGGGGAGATCTACACAACTTTTTGGAGGAGTTACTGGTGCTGATACTGTTGGTGTTGACCCCATTTCTACAAACTTTCCAATCGGTGGTGTTTTTGGATCTCAAACATATCTTCCTGATGGATCAGGAATTAATTATACTACTACCATAAATATTTCTGGTTTTACACCTGGAACAACTATTCAAAACCCAACTGATATTGATAAAATGTGTGTTAAAATTGAGCATTCATATTTAGGAGATTTAGAGATGATGTTAACTTGTCCAAATGGTCAAAACGTCAATATTTTCAACAGCTATTCTAGTAATGGTTTATTTCCAGGTGGATTTGGCGGAGGAAGTACTTTTTTAGGAGGAGCATTTGATAATAATACTGGAAATATTGGATATTGCGAAGAATATTGTTTCTCTAACGATGGTTCATCACTACCGCCTTGGGTCAACGGTTACAACACAACAGCAGCCACTGGACCAAGCATTGGTCAAATGGTCGTTCCAGGACAATATAATCCAGAACAAAACTATGTTCCTGCATTGCAAGGTTGTCCAATTAATGGAACGTGGACTTTAACAGTAAGAGATAATATTGGAATAGACGATGGATATATTTGCGAATGGGGTATATATTTCAACAGTACTTTACATCCTAACAGTGAAACTTATGCACCACTTATTACATCTCATAACTGGTTGCTCGATAGCACAATAATATCAAGTGAAGACACCAATATCATCGTGCAACCTAATTCATTAGGACCTTCGAGTTACACCTTTGTAGTTGAAGACGAATACGGTTGTTCGTACGATACTGTTATTACTGTGCAAACAGTCCAAGGTGGTTCCATCATTGGTGATACTACAACATGTGACGATTTTTTCGAATATTCAACAAATTATTTACCACCTATTGGAGGAGATTGGTTGTATTACAGTGACGACGGTAATATTACATTCGATCCTAACAACAATGTTGCAAATCCTATAATAACAGTTTCTAGCCCAGGAATTTATTATATGGGACTACACGATGTTTTTTGTAATGATACTTTATTGCATACCATAGAATTTAAAGAATTACCAGAACCTTATACTTTTAACCTAGATACATTTTGTATTGGTGAAGATATTTTAAAAGTGATTGACAATACCAACAGTGAATTTACTTATGAATGGATAGATGACTTAGATAGTCTAATTTCTTCAGGAGATTCTCTTATTCTAAGTAGTAATAATTATACTATTGGGGGGCATGAAATTAGTCTTAGAGTTTCCAATGAATGTGGTGAAGAAATAACAACCAATCAGCTAATAATTGAAAAATGTGAAATCCCCAATGTAATTACTCCAAATGGGGACGGTGTAAATGATTATTTCTATACACACTTTGCTGCTATTTATGATGATGTTAATCTAATTGTTTATAACAGATGGGGCAATATTGTATTTGAATCATTTGGTTACAATAACAATTGGAATGGTTTGAATAAAAATGGAAATTCTCTTTCACAAGGCTCCTATTATTTTTTTATTACGTTTGACGAAGGACGAGAAAAAAATCAAGGAATCCTTCAAATTATAAATTCTAATTAGCAACTAAATAAATTTTTATAAATGGCTCTTAAATGTGGTATCGTTGGTTTACCAAATGTTGGAAAATCTACACTCTTCAATTGTCTTTCAAATGCAAAAGCACAATCCGCAAATTTCCCTTTCTGTACAATAGAACCTAATGTTGGGACTATTACAGTTCCTGATAGTAGGTTAAATAAACTAGAAATTCTTGTAAAACCTGAAAAAGTTGTTCCAACTACTATTGAAATTGTCGATATAGCAGGCTTAGTAAAAGGTGCTCACAAAGGAGAAGGTTTAGGTAATCAGTTTTTAGCTAATATTCGTGAAGTAGATGCAATTATACATGTACTTAGATGTTTTGACAATGATAATGTAATTCATGTAGATGGAAAAGTAGATCCTGTTGCTGACAAAGAAATCATTGATTTAGAGCTTCAACTTAAAGATTTAGAAACATTAGAGAAAAGAATTGGTGCAATTGAAAGAAAAGCTAAGTCAGGTGATAAAGAAGCAAACAAAGTATTCTCAGTCTATGAAAGTGCTAAAAACCACTTAAGCTCTGGAAATTCAATACGATCTTTAGAATTAGATGATAGTTTATTTAAATATTTAGAGGAATTGCAATTAATAACTGCCAAACCTGTAATGTATGTTTGTAATGTAGATGAAAATTCTGTAGTTGATGGTAATAAACATGTAAACGATTTAAAGTCAGCTATTTTAAATGAAGATTCAGAAACACTTATACTTGGTGCCGCTATAGAAGCTGATATTGCTGAATTAACAGACTATGAAGAAAGAAAATTATTTTTGGATGATTTGGGACTAAATGAGGCTGGAGTAAGTAAACTTATTAAAAAAGCTTATCAGCTTTTAAAGTTACAAACCTATTTTACTGCTGGTGAAAAAGAAGTAAGAGCTTGGACTATTAAAAGAGGAATGACTGCTCCCCAGGCAGCTGGAGTAATTCACACTGATTTTGAAAAAGGTTTCATAAAAGCAGAAGTTATTAAGTACGATGACTTTGTTGAATATGGATCAGAAAATGATGTTAAGGAAGCTGGGAAATTAATGATTCAAGGAAAAGAATATGTCTTGAGTGATGGAGATATTATGCATTTTAGGTTTAATGTTTGAGCAATAAACTCAATAAAAATATGTTTTAATAGTAATGAAATATTTTTCCCTCTTAATTTTAGTACTATTTTATCTTTTTGGATCTTCTCAACAACAAATACAATATTCTATATTAAATAATAATTGTGCAGCAAGAAATTCTTCGTTAGGTGGTTATCCTATTGGGGTTATTGACGAAGATCCTTCACTGTCAATTTTTTTACCATCAAACCTATCAAAATTAAGCGTTAATAAATTAGTTATTAATTATAACAATCATTTTGCAGATTCTGATTTTGGAATGATCAATTACAATTTTCTTGTAAAAAAAAATAGTGTTTTTTCAGCTACATTATTCTATAATAATTATGGAAGTTTTGAATATTATGACGCTTCTGGTAATTCTTACGGAAATAGTTTTAAAGCTGCGGATTGGGTTTTCCAAATAGGTCATTCTAGAAAACTATATGAAAATTTTCAAATAGGATTGAATTTTAAAGTAATTAACTCAAGATTGGAAATTTACAATGCTATTGCCTTGGCTTCTGACATTAGCTTAACTTATTTCAATGATGAAAAAAGAATTGGAGGCTATTTTTTATTGAGTAATATTGGAACATCATTAACAAATTATAGTTCTTTTTCAAATGGTAAATTACCAGCTAACTCAATAATTAGTTTTAACACTAAGCTGAAACATGCTCCAGTACGATTTCATTTAACTTATAATCACTTAAATAAGTGGGATATATCTTCTACCAAGACAAATAGTAATTCTTTTAGTTTTAATGAATTTTCAAGACAATTTTTCAATCATTTTATAATAGCTTCTGAATTTTTATTTTCTGATAATTTTAATTTTAGATTTGGATACGATCTTTTATCAAGAAATGAGCTCCAACCACAATCCAGACCAGGAACGACAGGAATTTCATGGGGAATAGGTTTGAAAATAAAAGATTTTAAAATAAATTATTCTAATTCCAAGTATCATTTTGCTGGAATTTCAAATAACCTTACTATTATTAAAAGCTTACGGTTTTTTAAACCAAAAGATTTGAGTCCTTAATAGGAGACAAGTCTATAAAATTATGAATTTCTCTGTCCAATAAATGAGATGGCGAAATATTTTGTAAAGCTCTAAAAATAATAGCTTTTCTGTTGGGATAATCAATTTCCCACTCATTCAAAAGTGCCTTTACTTTTTTTCTTTGTAAATTTGTCTGAGATCCGCAAAGTGTGCATGGGATTATTGGAAAATCCATTAGTTTAGAATAAACTTCGATTTCAGATTCTTTACAATATGAAAGAGGTCTAAGCACCATTAAATCTCCACTGTCAATTAAATATTTTGGTGGCATTGCTTCCATTTTACCACTAAAAAAAAGATTTAAGAAATAAGTTTCAATAATATCGTCCATGTGATGACCTAAAGCAATTTTATTGCACTTTAATTCTCTAGCAAAATCGTATAAGGTCCCTCTTCTAAGTCTAGAACATAAACTACACATCGTTTTACCTTCAGGTATTTTTTCTTTTACAATACTGTAGGTATCCTTCTCAATAACTTTGTAATTCACCTTTAAAGCACTTAAATATTTGGGTAAAACTTCTTCTGGAAAACCAGGTTGTTTTTGATCCATATTAACAGCTATAAAATTGAAATTAGTTTTACCATATTTTTGGAAATGAATCATCATATCTAACATCGTGTAACTATCTTTTCCTCCAGATATACAAACCATAATACTGTCGCCATCTTCAATCATGGAAAAGTCATCAATAGCTTTTTTAGTTGCGTTAATTATTTTTTTTCTTGCTTTTAATAGCTCTTTTTTATCCTTCACGTTACAAAGAAAATAATAAAACTTAATTAGGTACTTTATTAAAAAATATTTCTCTAAAAATTACTAATTATTATATTTGATGAAAATATAAATATGGACTCAAATACTTTAATAGATTTAGAAAACAATTTCGGTGCACATAATTACCATCCTTTACCTGTTGTCTTAGATAGAGGAGAGGGTGTATTTGTTTGGGATGCAGAAGGTAAAAAGTATTTTGATTTTTTATCTGCTTATTCAGCAGTAAACCAAGGACATTGTCATCCAAGAATTATTGAGGCTTTAGTAAATCAAGCTTCCAAATTAACTTTGACAAGTAGAGCATTTTTCAACAGCCAATTGGGACCTTATGAAAAGTTTATTTGCGAGCTATTTAATTATGACAAAGTATTGCCTATGAATACTGGTGTTGAAGGTGGTGAAACTGCTAACAAACTTGCAAGAAAATGGGGTTATCTTAAAAAGAATATTCCAGAAAATAAAGCAAGAATTATTTTTGCTAAAGGTAACTTTTGGGGAAGAACACTTGCTGCTATTTCTTCTTCTGATGATCCGCTCTCTTATGAAGGGTTTGGACCTTACATGCCTGGATACGATTTAATTCCTTATAATGATTTAGATGCTTTAGAAAATGAACTTAAAGATTCTAATGTTGCCGCTTTTATGGTTGAACCAATTCAAGGAGAAGCAGGAGTCGTTGTTCCAGACGAAGGTTATTTAAAAGGAGTTAGAGAGCTGTGTACTAAATATAATGTATTATTTATAGCAGATGAAGTTCAAACTGGAATTGGAAGAACTGGTAAATTATTAGCAACTGACTATGAAAATGCCAAGCCAGATATATTAATTCTAGGAAAAGCATTGTCTGGTGGAGTATTCCCTGTATCTGCAGTATTAGCCAATAATGAAGTCATGATGTGTATTAAACCAGGTGAACATGGATCTACATTTGGTGGCAATCCATTAGCTTGTGTTGTTGCAAAGGCAGCTTTAGATGTAATAGTAGATGAAAAACTTTCAGAAAATGCTTTTGAGTTGGGTAATTATTTCAGAAGTGAAATAAATAAATTTATTGAGAAATCTGATTTAGTTAACTTGATTAGGGGGAAAGGATTGTTAAATGCTATTGTGATTAATGATTTAGAAACTAGTGAGACAGCATGGAATCTTTGTGTAGAGATGAAAAATAATGGATTATTAGCAAAACCAACTCATGGGAATATTATAAGATTTGCTCCTCCACTTACTATTACCAAAGAGCAATTAAAAACATGTATTGAAATTATTACAAATACTGTAGAAAACTATAGTGCTTCTTAAGAATTTAGCATTACTGGCATAACCAACATAAGAATATCTTCACCCTCATCACTATTATCAGGTATTAATATTCCAGCTCTATTGGGTGCACTTAATTCAAAAATAACATTGTCCGAGTCTATGTTTTGTAACATCTCATTTAAAAATCTAGAATTAAATCCTATTTCCATAGACTCACCCTCATAAGAACAAGTTAACCTTTCGTTAGCTTCATTAGAAAAATCAACATCTTCTGCGCTGATATTTAATTCACTCCCATTTATTTTAAGTCTCACTTGGTGAGTTGTTTTATTTGCAAAAATACTTACACGTTTTATAGATTGTGAAAAAGCATTTCTATCAACAGTGAGCCTATTTGGGTTCTCTTTGGGTATAACAGCTTCATAGTTCGGATATTTTCCGTCTACAAGTCTACAAACCAATAGAATATCTTTAAATGCTATACTAGCGTTAGATTCATTATATTGGATGGTCACATCACCGTCATAACTTTGAAGAAGTCCTTTCAATAAATTCATAGGCTTTTTAGGAACAATGAATGCTGATGGAGTAGCAGACTTTACATCGTTTCTTTTGTATCTTACTAGTTTGTGAGCATCAGTTGCAACAAAGGTTAGATGGTCTTCTGAAAGTTGAATAAAGATTCCACTCATAACAGGTCTTAAATCGTCATTTCCAGATGCGAATATTGTTTTTTCAATAGCTCTTTGAAAAATAAAACTACTTATTGAAACAGTTGATGGAGCTTCAATTATTGGAGATTTTGGAAATTCTTCACCATTGAAACCACTTAATTTATACTTTCCGTAATCAGAAGAAATTTCAACACCCATTTTTTCGTCAATAGAGAAGGTTAGAGGGTGATTGGGAAAAGTTTTCAAAATATCTAAAAGCATTTTTGCTGGTATAGCTACACTTCCTTCACTCTTAGCATCAATAGCTATTGTAGAAGTCATAGTAGACTCTAGATCGGAACAAGAAATTGTTAAATTTTGATCCTTAATTTCAAATAGAAAATTATCTAATATTGGTAGAGTATTAGAACTATTTAATACACCTCCAATAGCTTGTAATTGTTTTAACAATACTTGACTAGAAACTATAAACTTCATATATATTCAAATTAGATCATAAATATCTGAATTGTATTAATAATAAACTATTAGAATTAATCTTATTTATTAACACCTAATTAATAATATCATCTTGTAAAGAATGACAATGGTTTAAAGAGAATTTCCCAATTAAAATATTGTGCTCTTAGTAATTCATTATTATTATTGACTCTAATATATCCATATTCAGCATCCCAACCATTGGGAGCATTTTCATCTTTTATTCTCCAAAAATCAACATACGTAGATTGATTATCAACATCTAACAAATTAAAAGATATAAATGGATCAGAATTAAATATTGAATCCATTATATTTTGATTTTCGAACATAATTTTATTGTAGGAAATATTGTTGAAATGTGTTAAATAATGCTTAACCTGAGAAGAATCATATTTTTTAATTTTTTCATTTTTAAAGTTTAAAAGAACAACATTGTTATTAGAATTTGAAATTGTATAAGTTTCATTATGATTTTGATAAAAATTAGTTGTTATTTTTTGAACACTTTTTGGGTTTTTATAAGAGAATATTCTAGGTGATCTCCACGCTTTCCAATCTGTGAAAAATCTTACATCTAAAGTCCCATACATTCCTGGCTTATAGGTAATGTAGGGTTTTCCACCTTTTTCATCGTCTAGCTCTAAAAGCATGTAAGTCCCGGTATGGTCTTGAGTTGGAGAACCGATATACCAAGATTTGTAAGGCAAATCTCCATCTAAAAATATATCAACTTTTTTATGTCTTACTGAAAGTCTGTTAATTACAGTATTAAATGCCGATTTAGGGACCTCTTGTTTCACTCTAATTCTATAAAAAGTTTCCATTAATAAATTCACGCTAGGTTGACTTGCTTTAAAATCAGATCCTGCTATCATCCAAGTTCTGGAGCTGTTATCCCTTGTAATTAATATCTCATCTCCCTCTGTATTAGATATTCTGAATTTAGAAATACTAGCAGTATCTTTAATTGCAAAATTTTTAAATATTTCAGAGTTTTTAGGATTTTCACATTGAATACAAATGCTAACGGAAATAAATAAAATTAGAATACAGTAATAGGTGTTTTTATTTAACATATTTATTTTTTCTAAAATATTGATTGATTAGACCAAATACCATTATGAAGAGCAGAGGAAGAAGTATGTTTATTACTTGCCAAGTCTGTTTTTCATTAAATATTTCTTTTTTCAATAATCTTGGCATATTCATTTTAGATCTGAGTGGAATTAATTCGCTTTGTCCTAATAATTCATCTACTAAATTTTGGAAAAACATACTGTTTCCATATCTAGGAAAAAATTCAGGTGTTCCATAATCTGCACTTTCAAATGATAATAAAACAGGTTTAATTTGATCACCGATTTTAAGAAAATCATTTCTTATTAAATCACCATCTCCAATAAAAATCATTTTAGTTGGTACACTTGTTTTTTTAAATTTAACCAACGGATTACCAATAAATTTTTGAAATTCTTTACTTACAGCTCTATTTTGATAATTAGATTTGAAAACACCTTCAAAAAGCCATCCACATATTGGAGGTTTTGCTTCATTTTCGAAATTTTTAGGGTTGTAATTATAAAGATTTTGATAATTCACCGATGTTTGTCTCAATATTTTGTAATCTAATGAGGTCTTTAGAAGTGCCGTCTTTGAAGTAGCATTATCACCTACAGTATCTATGGAACAAACGTATCTTGTTTTTACCGGACCTACATTTCTAAGGTATTTTGAAGGCTCGTCTAAATATAATAGTGGATAGAAATACCAATTAGGTATTCTTCCAAGACCATCTTCTCTAATTTTTGGAGAACATCTACTGTCATTTATCATGTTTACGTTAAATCTAGCTCCATATTTAAAAAGAAATTGTTGTAATCCGTGATCAACTGCACTAGCATAAGTTATGTTGGTATCTTGGAGAATTGCTTCATTTACATCAAGCATATCTACTAACCATATAATAGTACCACCATTCATTATATATTGATCAATTATAAAAAGTTCTTTTTCTGAAAATTTAGATCTTGGCTTTGCAACTATTAGCAAATCTGTTTTTTCAAGAACATTAAGATCTTCACTTACTTTAGAGGGATCTTCTAGAAAATTAGAAATAATTTTGTTTTGGAGATATTTTTTAATGTATCTCTTTGTATTTTTATTGGGGTTATTAAGTTCATCAAAAATGGGGAACCCTCTTTTTCTAATAAAGATACTGTCAATAGAATTAGTTATTAAAGAATCGTATTTAGAATTTGATAAGTCAATTGATTCATTGTAAAATTTTGTTTTCAATTGCTTAATTCTAAGAGTATCAACATCGTAATATTTAATAAGTTGGTCTCTAATAATCCATGCATCAGCGTTGTCTATTTCTCCATGTCCTCTAAGAAATTTAATTTTTTTAGAATTGGGTTTTATAAGATTGTTTAGACCTAGAATAATGTTATATTCCAATTGATCGTTAAATTGGTTTATTATTGCTTGTGACATGGGAAACTTTCCTTTTTGGAGCAATTGTACGGGGGTAAACTGATCTCCCATTCTGAGGATTATTCCACTCCAAATTCTAACAACTTCTTGTTTACTATCTCTAGATATTAAAATGTCTGTAAAGTCTATACCGTCTTTAAAAACTTGGTTTTTAAATTCTTTTGCTAACTCTGGATCTTCATCTAAATCAATATAATTTATTTGGAAATTTTCACCACCATAGGCTTTAAACTCGTCTAATTTCTCATTAAGTGATTTTTTTAATCTTTCAATTTCAGCTGGATAATCGCCAACTAAATAAACATCAGCAGTTATTATTTCAGAAAGATTTGATAAAGTTTCTTTAGTATTTTCAGATAAAGAATGGATTTTATCTTTGGATAAATCAAATCTGAAAAATGCAGTACTTGAAAATATATTAACCAAAAATATTAAAAGAATAACCAATATTAAATTTAACAAACTACTGTATCGATTGTAAAAGGACATCATTAGTTAGGTTTTAATACAGTTTTTGTAAGGAACAAAGCCAAAAATATTACAGAAATAAAATAAATAAGGTCTCTAGAATCAATAATCCCCCTGTGTAAAGCATTGAAATGATCTAACATACTGAGTTTTATTAAATAATAGTCTAATGGATTTCCAACAAAAACAGCAATATATGAGATACCTAAATAAATAAAGAAATTAAAAAAAAGGCCTAGTAAAAAAGCTATTACTTGATTTTTAGAAAGGCTGGATGCAAAAACACCAATAGCTACAAAAGTAATACTTAATAAGATGAGACCTAAATAACCTCCAACAGTGGTAGGGTGGTCTATGTTGCCTACTATTTCTCCCATTTGATAAACACTTATATAGTAAATCAAAGTAGGTAATATGGTAATTACAGCTAAAAAACTTGCAGCTAAAAATTTTGAAAAAATAATTTGAAAAATAGAAATCGGTTGAGTCATTAAAATTTCTAAAGTGCCAGTTTTTTTTTCTTCAGCAAAACATCTCATTGTAAAAGCGGGAAAAAGAAACATCAATATTCCAGGTGCTTGACTGAAAAAAGTTTGTAAACTGGATTCCCCCATATCAATAATGTTATTACTACCTGGGAAAATCCACACAAAAAAACCAGAACTTATTAAAAATACGGCCATTGCAGTGTAGCCAATAATAGAACCTAAGTACGATCTTATTTCTTTTAAAAATAATGCTTTCATAATCGAAAAAACATAAGATTTTAAATTTAGATTTCGAATATAATTCTATTAATATTAGAAAATAATATTTTTAATTAAAAAGAATTAACAAAACCTATTGAGAAACTTCAATATATTTGTTAGATGAAAGTAGATTTATCTATTGTAGTTCCGCTATATAATGAATCAGAATCTTTGGAAGAACTAACTTCATGGATTGCTAAAGTTCTTGATAAATCTATTCTTAATTATGAAATTATTTTTATTGATGATGGGAGCAATGATAGTTCTTGGGAGACCATAAAAACGTTACAACTTGATAACGCTAAAATCAAAGGTGTCTCTTTTAGAAGAAATTATGGAAAGTCAGCTGCTTTAAATGTTGGGTTCAGTAAAGCTATTGGAGATGTTGTAGTAACCATGGATGCTGATTTACAAGATTCTCCAGATGAGTTACCAGAACTTTACAAAATGATAAAAAATGACGGTTTTGACATTGTCTCTGGGTGGAAGAAAAATAGAAAAGATCCTCTTTCTAAAACAATACCGACAAAACTTTACAATAGTGTAACTAGATGGGTATCTGGAATTAAACTGCACGACATGAATTGTGGACTGAAAGCCTATAAAAATGAAGTGGTTAAAAATATTGAGGTATATGGTGAAATGCATCGTTATATTCCTTTAATTGCCAAATGGGCAGGCTTTCAAAATATAACTGAAAAGGTAGTACAGCATCAAGCTAGAAAATTCGGAGTAACTAAGTTTGGATTAGAAAGATTTGTATTTGGATTTTTAGATTTATTTAGCATCACTTTTATTGGTAAATATGGTAAAAGACCTATGCATCTATTCGGCACCCTAGGAACTTTAGTATTTGTAATTGGTTTTATGTTTCTTTTTTACATTGGAATTGACAAAGTTTTCTTTAATAAAGGAGCAAAGTTAATTGCCAATAGAACAGAGTTTTATATTGCCTTAACTTCAATTATACTTGGTGTTCAATTCTTTTTAGCTGGATTTATTGGTGAAATGCTTTCAAGAACTTCTCCAAACAGGAATTTATATCACATTAAGGAAAAATTAAATATAAATGAGTAAAATCATTATTGTTGGTCCTGCTTCTCCCTTGAGAGGAGGGATATCAGATTTTAATGAAGCTCTAGCAAAATCATTAATTGAAAAGGGTAACGATGTTGAAATTGTTTCATTTTCCTTGCAGTATCCCAAAATACTTTTCCCTGGAAAAACTCAAAAAAGAGTCCATATTGACAGTACTATTTCTTATAAAATTTCATCTATAATAAATTCGATTAATCCACTTAGTTGGATAAAGTCAGCTAATTATATAAAATCATTTCAACCAGATATAGTATTTATAAGATTTTGGATGCCATTTTTCGCCCCTTGCTTAGGTGTTATAGCTAATATACTTAGAAAGAATAAGTTAAAGGTTTTTGGAATTGTTGATAACGCAATTGCTCACGAGAAAAGACTTTTAGATAATCAGTTAGTAAATTTTTTTCTTAAAAAATGCAAATCACATATAACCTTAAGTCAAAAAGTTAAAGAAGACATATTATCGATCAATTCTAATGTAATAGTAAAAGCATTATTTCATCCAATATACAATACTTATAAACCGTTAGTTGATAGAAAAAAAGCATTAAAAGCCCTAAATATGGAAGATGCAAAATATGTTCTTTTCTTTGGTTTAGTTAGAAAATACAAAGGTTTAGACTTGATTATCAAAGCCATGGCTGATGTAAACATCCAAAAAAAAAATATAAAATTAATTGTGGCTGGTGAGTTTTATGAAGCAGAAGAAAAATATCAAAAGTTAATTAAGGAGCTGAATTTAAAAAACATTATTATTCACAATGAATTTATTGGTGATGATAAAGTTCCGATTTTTTTTTCAGCTAGTAATTTAGTAGTGCTTCCTTATAAATCAGCCACTCAAAGTGGAGTTTCGCAATTAGCCATGCATTACAATAAACCTATGTTAGCAACTAATGTTGGGGGGTTATCAGAATGCATTACCCATGGAAAAGACGGTTACATCGCTTCTGCTGATTACAGACAATTAATTAGATATATTATTGAATACTTTTCAAATGATAAAAATGAAGATAAAATGAGTAAGGCTGTTTCCTTAAAAAAGAAAGTCTACTCTTGGAGCAGCTTCACTAATGAAATTCTTAATTTATGACAAAAAGGAGCTTGCGCTCCTTTTTATATTTTAGTGCTACTAATTAGTTATTGAGTAATAATAAATCGTTACTAATAATTTCAAATACATATTTTTTAACTCCATTATCATCTTCGTAATTTCTATAGTTTAGAGAGCCTTCGACAAATATTTCTTGTCCTTTTACAATATGTTTTTCAGCTATTTCTGCTTTTTTTCCCCAGAATAGTACAGGATGCCACTGTGTATCTTTAATTTTTTCACCGTCTTTATTGGTGTAAGTGTTATTGGTAGCAATAGATAATTTAACAAATTTTTTACCATTCTTTGTTATTTCTAATTCAGGGTCGTTTCCTACGTTACCAATTAATTGTACTTTATTTCTCATGTTTTTCATATGTGTTGATTTTAGTTTTACAAATGTTGTCGTTGATTCGACGATGCAAATTAAAATCAAGAAAAAAATAAGAATCGTATTTTAAACACTTAACATTCGTTTATATATGCTTATAAATGTTTTAAAACACTTATAAAACTGTAAAACAGATGTTTATGATTTTTTCTTTTTCCATCTTTTATGGGTCCATAGCCAGTAGGGAGGAGCATTATTTATATCTGATTCTAATAATTTAGCAAAATCAGAAATAATATTACCATATGTTTCTTTGTTGGGACTATCGGTTATTAATTTATATTCCAATTCATAACAACCTCTTTTAATTTTATTAATACTTACGTATATAACAGGCCAGTTAAAATCCTTAGCATATTTCTCTGCACCATACAAAAATGCACTTTCCTGATTGAGGAAATTTATCCAAAGTGCTTTTTTGGCATTAGAAGGGCTTTGGTCTGATCCAAAAATAATTGCTCTAGGGCGATCACTAACATTAGTAAAATACTCTTTTGTAGTTTTCATTGGAATCATTTTAAGACCAAATTTTTCTCTAGACTTCCTCATTTTATTATCAAAGAACTTATTTGATAAGGGTTTATATATTGCATAAACATCATGCTTAAAAACTAAAGGCATTCTTTGAGCTGTCAGTTCCCAATTATTATAATGTCCTCCTATTAATATTACATTTCGCCCATTATCTGCATATTTATCGACTAACTCCTGATTTTTTATTCTAATTTTTTTCTCTGATTGGTCTTTTGAAATAGTAAAACCTTTGAAACTTTCTACCAGTAAATCACAGAAATGCTTGTAAAAATTTTGTTCTACAATTAATAATTCTTCCGAAGACTTTTCCGGAAAAGATTTCTTTAAATTCTCTCTAACTATTTTTCGTCTGTATTTTAGAAGTTTGTATAAAACAGGATAGAAGAAACTAGAAATTAAATACAGCAGCTTATTAGGTAAATAAGAAATGGGTAAAATAAAAACGTAGTAAAAAATATTATTCATCAATCTTTATATGGTTATTTTTATGTGTTAACTATATTTAGTTTTAATTATTACCAACAGTTAGTAAATATTGAGCAAATTAATAATTATAGACAACTACGATTCATTCACTTACAATTTAGTTCACTATTTGGAACCTTATTGTAAAGAAATAACAGTTTTTAGAAATGACGATATTAACTATCAAAAAATTTCAAACTCTCATAAAATATTGTTATCTCCAGGACCTGGATTGCCAAAGGAAAACAAAGAACTTATAAATGTTATAGATAGGTTTCACCTAACCAATAATATTTTAGGAATCTGTCTTGGTCATCAAGCATTAGGTGAATATTTTGGAGCCAAATTATATAATTTACCATTGGTAAGACACGGTATCCAAACTAAGCTTCAGGTATTGGATCATGAACAACTTTTTAAAAATTTACCAGGTAGTTTTTTAATCGGTCACTATCATTCTTGGATAATTAAAGAAATTCCTAAACAATTGAAAATTTGCGCTATTGATTATGAAAAAAATGCAATGGCTTTTAGACATCTTTATTTGAATATTTATGGTATTCAATTCCATCCAGAAAGTATTTTGACCGAACATGGTCAAGAAATATTGAAAAACTGGATCAATAGTTAAAAAAAAACAATAAAGTCTCTTACTTTAAGAATGTAAAATTACTTTTGTAAAACTTACTTAGAATAATGGAAATTTCAAAAACATATGACCCATCAATTTCAGAAGATAAATGGTATAAAAAATGGCTTTCAGAAGGTTTGTTTAAATCACAACCTGACGATAGAGAATCTTACACCATTGTAATACCACCTCCAAATGTTACGGGAGTATTGCACATGGGACATATGCTTAATAACACTATACAAGATGTACTAGTTAGAAGAGCTCGAATGTTTGGTAAAAATGCATGTTGGGTACCTGGAACAGATCATGCTTCTATAGCAACAGAAGCAAAAGTTGTTCAAAAACTGCGTAAGGAAGGTATTAAAAAAGGGGATTTATCTAGAGAAGAATTTTTAAAACATGCCTGGAATTGGACTGAAAAGCACGGAGGAGTTATTTTGAGTCAATTAAAGAAGCTAGGAGCATCCTGCGATTGGGACAGAACTAGTTTTACGATGGACAAAGACTATTATGATAGTGTTTTAAAAGTATTTTGTGACTTACATGATAAAGGTTTAATATATCGTGGAGAAAGAATGATCAATTGGGATCCATCTGCAAAAACAGCTCTTAGCGATGAAGAAGTTTTCTACAAAGAAGTTAATTCTAAATTATATTATGTAAGATATAAAGTTGATGGTTCTGATGATGAATGGATTCAAGTAGCAACAACCAGACCTGAAACTATTTTAGGAGATACTGCAATATGTGTAAATCCTAAAGATCCTCGTTATGCTCATTTGAAAGGTAAGAAAGCAGTTGTTCCTTTAATAAATAGAACCATTCCTATCATATTTGATGAATATGTTGATATGGAATTCGGTACTGGTTGTCTTAAAATTACTCCTGCACATGATCCTAATGATTATGATTTAGGAAAAAAACACAACTTAGAAGTCATAAATATTTTAGATGCATCTGGTAAACTTAACAAAAGTGCCCAACTGCACATTGGAGAAGATAGGTTTGATGTAAGAAAATCTATTTCAGTAGAATTAGAGGAGTCAGGGTATTTAATTAAAATGGAAGATCATATAAATAAAATAGGTTTTTCTGAGAGAACGGATGCTGTAATAGAACCTAGACTTTCTTTACAATGGTTTTGTTCTATGAAAGAATTAAGTATTCCTGCCTTAGACAATGTAATGAACGATACTGTACAATTCCATCCATCTAAATTTAAGAATACTTATAGACATTGGATGGAGAATATAAGAGATTGGTGTATTTCAAGACAACTTTGGTGGGGACATCAAATACCAGCTTATTTTTATGGAGAAGGTAAAGATGATTTTGTGGTGGCACCTACAAAAGAGTTAGCTTTAGAAAAGCTTAATAAATCTTCTGATAATAAATATTCTATAAACGATTTAAAACAAGATGAAGATGTGATGGACACATGGTTTTCATCATGGATTTGGCCAATAGCTGTTTTTAATGGCTTTTCAGAAGACAAAAAAGAATTGGACTATTATTTCCCAACTAATGATTTAGTAACAGCTCCAGAAATTATGTTTTTTTGGGTAGCGAGAATGATTATTTCTGGTTATGAATACGAAAATAAACCTCCTTTTAAAAATGTTTACTTTACAGGTATTGTTAGAGACCAACTTGGAAGAAAAATGTCAAAATCTCTTGGCAACAGCCCTGACCCTTTAGATTTGATTAAAAAATATGGAGCAGATGGAGTAAGAGTTGGTATGTTGCTTTCATCACCAGCTGGAAACGATCTTTTATTTGACAGTAGTTTGTGTGAACAAGGAAGAAATTTCACTAATAAAGTTTGGAATTCGTTTAGACTTATTAGTTCATGGACTGTTAGTGAAGAAATTGAACAAGCAGAATCGTCTGTAGTTGCTTTAAAATGGATTGAATCTAAGATTTCTGAAAACATTGATAAAATTAATGCATCATATGATAAATTCAGAATTTCTGAAGCCTTAATGATTACCTACAAAACCATTTGGGATGACTATTGTTCTTGGTTTTTAGAAATGATTAAACCTGACTATCAACAACCAATAGATGTATCAACCTATAATTCCGTTGTAAATATTTTAGAAATTTTACTAAAAATTGTCCATCCGTTTACGCCATTTATCGCTGAAGAAATTTGGCAACAGCTTAAAAATAGAAATAACACTTACATTGTAAATGCTCAATGGCCTAAAGATTTAATTAAAGAATCTTTAATTCTGGAAGAATTTAATCATTTTCAAGAAACTGTTATGAGTTTAAGAAACCTTAGAAAAGAAAATAACATTTCCAATAAAGTTGTATTAGACTTAAAAATAAAAGTAAACAATTCTTGGTCTAAAAGTTTTGATACTCTGTTAATCAAATTATGTAATTTATCTACTCTTGAATTCTGTGAAAATACTATAAATGGTTCTTATTCATTTATTGTAAATAACAATGAGTTTTTTGTTCCATTTACAGATACAATTGATGTAGAAGCTGAAAGCGTAAATATTAAAATTGAAATTGAAAAGAAAAAAAGCTTTTTGGAAAGTGTTCTAAAAAAACTCAATAATTCAAGATTTCTTAAAAATGCACCAAAAAACGTTGTAGACCTAGAATTAAAGAAAAAAGATGATGCTGCAAAACAAATTAATATATTAGAAAAAAGGTTGAAAAACCTAAACTCATAATGTATGGTTTTCTAAAATGAAAAATATTTTATTTCTTTCTTCATGGTTTCCAAGCAAGGTTCATTCCACACTTGGGAATTTTGTTAAATACCATGCTCATTCAGCAGCAAAATTTAATAAAATATATGTTCTTTACATTGTAGCAGATGACAATTTAAAAAACTACAAATTAGAATCTTTTAAAGAAGGAAATTTATTAGTAACCATTGTCTATTTTAAAAGAGGGATTTTTAAATACTTTAATTACTGGAATGCTTTCATAAAAGGACTTCATTTTTTAATGAAAGAAAAAGCCATTGAATTTGATTTGGTACATATGAATATTATGCATCCAGGTATATGGCAAGCATTGTATCTGTATTATAAATATCAACTTCCATTTATAGTGTCTGAAAATTGGCATGGATTTCAAGATTTGTCCAGATATAAACTAAGCCGTTTACAATTATTTTTGATAAAAAAAGGCTTTAAAAAATCCAATTTTATTTGTCCTGTATCAATACAATTGAAAGATTGTATGAAAAAAGCAGGTTATTCTGCTAACTATAAAATTATTCCTAATGTAGTTAATACCAATACTTTTAAAATTGGAGAAAAAAAAACATTGAATTCTTTTACATTTTTACACGTTTCAACACTTGATGACTCCATAAAAAATGTTTCTGGAATTATTGATGCTTTTGATAAAGTGGACATACCCAATGCGTTTCTTAAAATAATTGGTGACGGACCCACCCATTGGATTTCAGAAAAAGTAAACAATTTGAAACTATCCAATTCAATTATTGTAAAAGGTAAAATGAATCACAAAGACATTTCAAAAGAAATGCAAAAGGCAAATGCTTTTGTTTTGTTTAGTAATATTGAAAATCTACCTCTAGTTTTAATTGAATCCATGGCTTGTGGAACTCCATTTATAGCTAGTAACGTTGGTGGTGTTGCAGAACTGCATAATGATGATGTTGGAGTTTTGGTTGAATCTGGTAATTCCAAAGAATTAACTTTACAAATGGAATTATTATATAGTAATTATAAAAAATACGATGCTAAAATAATAAGACAACATGCAATAAATCATTATTCAGAAGAAGTAGTAGGTAAACAATTTAATGATTTATATATTGAAATTCTTTAATACAAACTAAAAATTAGTTCATGTCAGACGATAAGAAAATTATATTTTCCATGGTTAAGGTTAGTAAACAAACACCACAAGGGAAACAAATAATAAAAGATATACACTTGTCTTTTTATTACGGAGCAAAAATTGGAATTTTAGGATTAAATGGTGCAGGGAAATCTACAGTTATGAAAATTATAGCTGGTTTAGATAAAAGCTATCAAGGCGACGTTGTGTTTTCTCCAGGATATAAAGTTGGATACTTAGCTCAGGAACCAATTTTAGACGAATCAAAAACTGTCAAAGAGATTGTTCAGGAAGGGGTGCAGGAAACAGTTGATCTGTTAAAAAAATATGATGATATTAATAATCAATTCATGGATGAGCAGATCATTAACGATCCTGATAAAATGAATAAACTTATTGAACAACAAGGGAAAGTACAGGAGCAAATAGACCAAATAGATGCTTGGAACCTAGATTCTAAGCTGGAATTAGCAATGGATGCCTTGAGAACTCCAAGTGGAGAGTCTTCAATTAAAAATCTTTCTGGAGGAGAAAGAAGAAGGGTTGCACTTTGCAGGTTACTTCTTCAACAACCAGATATTTTATTATTAGATGAACCTACTAACCATTTAGATGCTGAATCTGTTCATTGGTTAGAGCAGCATCTACAAAATTATAAAGGAACTGTAATTGCGGTTACACACGATAGATACTTTCTTGACAATGTAGCTGGTTGGATTTTAGAATTAGATAGAGGACAAGGAATACCTTTTAAGGGAAACTACAGTTCTTGGCTTGAACAAAAATCCAAAAGACTAGCACAAGAAGAAAAAACAGAAAGTAAAAGAAAAAAAGCTTTAGATAGAGAATTGGAATGGGTGAAAAAAGGACAAAAGGGAAGACAATCTAAAGGAAAAGCGAGATTGAATAGTTATAATGATTTAATGAATCAATCAATCAAAGAGAAAGAAACAAAAATTGAAATTCCTATTCCAAATGGTCCAAGACTTGGAAATGATGTAATTCAAGCAATTAATGTATCTAAAGGTTATGATAATAAATTACTCTATGAGAATTTAAATTTCAATTTACCACCAGCTGGAATTGTAGGGATAATTGGTCCTAATGGAGCAGGAAAAACAACTCTTTTTAAAATGATCATGAAAGAGGAAAATGTTGATAGTGGGGAATTTAAAGTAGGACAAACAGTAAAAATTGGTTATGTAGATCAGAGACATAAATCAATTGATGAAAATAAATCTGTTTATGAAGTTATTAGTGAAGGTAATGAAGTAATCGAAATTGGTGGTCAGAGTATCAATTCCAGAGCCTATGTTTCTAAATTTAATTTTAATGGTGCTGACCAACAGAAAAAAGTTGGAATTCTTTCCGGTGGAGAAAGAAACCGTTTGCACCTTGCAATGACACTTAAAATTGAAGCCAATGTGCTATTATTAGACGAACCTACTAATGATATAGATGTAAATACATTAAGAGCTCTAGAAGAAGGAATAGAAAGTTTTGCGGGATGTGCAGTGGTAATATCTCATGACAGATGGTTTTTAGATAGAATATGTACACATATATTAGCATTCGAAGGTAATTCCGATGTCTACTTTTTCGAAGGTGGATATTCAGAATATGAAGAAAATAGAAAAAAGAGATTGGGTAATGATATTATTCCAACAAGAATTAAGTATAAAAAATTAACTAGATAAATACATATAAAATGAAAAAAGCAATAATTAATACAAATAAAGGAGAAATGGAAGTAGAGTTTTATGAAGAAGATGCTCCCAAAACAGTGAAAAACTTTATTGACTTAATTGAAAAAGAATATTACGACGGTTTAACATTTCATAGAGTAATTCCAGATTTTGTTATCCAAGGTGGGTGTCCACAAGGAACTGGTGTAGGTGGGCCAGGATATTCAATTGATTGTGAGTTAGACGGAGACAATCAATTCCACGACACAGGTGTTCTTTCAATGGCTCATGCAGGAAGAGATACTGGAGGATCGCAATTTTTTATTTGTCATAGCAGAAATAACACATCACATTTAGATAGAAACCATACTTGTTTTGGTAAAGTAGTGAAAGGAATAGAAGTAATTAATCTTATTGCTGAAGGAGATAAAATTAATACTATAAAAATTACAGAATAAATATTTGAAAATAAAATCATTTATTATTAAAGGGAATTCATCAACAGAATTACCCATTTCATGTGACTATTCATATGCTAGTAGTCAATCAAAATTGGTAATATTTTGTCATGGTTTTAAAGGCTTTAAGGACTGGGGATGTTGGAATCTAGTAGCTAAACATTTTGTAAACGAAGGATTTAATTTTTTAAAATTTAATTTTTCTCATAATGGAACTACTTTAATAAAACCCATGGAAATAACTGATTTAAAGTCTTTTAGCGAAAATAATTATTCAATTGAGGTTCAAGATGTAGATCGAGTAGTAAAGTATCTATCAACTCCAGAGAATGATTTTATTTTTGATGAATTATTTATGATTGGTCATAGTAGAGGAGGAGGAATTGCCTGTTTAGCTAGTCAAAAAAATAACATTTCTAAATTAATTACATGGGCAGGTGTTGCCGATTTTGGGGAAAGATTTCCTGAAAATGATGAACTTCTTTTATGGAAAGAAAATAAAGTTAGATATATTCTAAATAGTAGAACAGGGGAGAAATATCCTCAAAAATACCAATTTTATGAAAATTTCGTTATGAACAAAGATGTTCTTAATATATCAAATGCCCTAAAAGAATATAAAGGAAATTTATTGGTTTGTTTTGCGATTCTTGATCAAGTACTGCCTCAAGAATATGCTCAGAGAATGAGTTCACAAGTCAAAGGATCAATAATTAAATCTATCAGAACCAATCATACATTTGGATCTAAACATCCTTGGAATAAAGACTTCTTGCCTACAGCACTTTTAGAATTGTGCAATCAAACTATTTCGTTTTTAAACGACTAAAGGTTCAACTACTTACTACATAAAAAATAAATGCTGCAAATGCTGCTCCAATAAAAGGTCCTACAACCGGTACGAAAGCATATTTCCAATCTGGATTTTTATTTTTTTTTCTGGGCAGTAGAGCGTAGATTAATCTCGGACCAAAATCTCGTGCGGGATTAATAGCGTATCCAGTAGTTCCACCAAGAGACATACCAATTACTATAACTAAAATACCAATAGGTAGAGCTTCTAAGGAACCTATACCAAAATTGGTCACATTAGAATTGGTGATTTCAATATTTGGGTTGGCTATAAACAAAACTCCAAGTACCAACATAAAAGTACCCATAGCTTCAGAAAAAATATTGTTTTTATAATTTCTAATTGCTGGAGAAGTGCAAAAAGTAGATTTTATTATGTTTTCATCTTCCGTTATTTTGTAATGGTCTATATAAAAAATATAGGTCAATAGTGATCCTAACATAGCTCCCAAAAGTTGAGATAAAAAATAACCAAAAACTAAATTCCAAGAAAATTTACCAACTAGTGCTAATCCCAGAGTCACTGCAGGGTTCAAGTGTGCTCCACTGTAACTCGAAGTAATAAATGCAGCAACAAATACAGCAAAACCCCATGCAAATGTTATTAATAAAATAGGGGACTTTTGATAACCATATGTTTTTTTTAAACTGACGTTTGCGACAACACCATTTCCTATAAATAAAAGAATAGCTGTTCCAATAAACTCTGCTATAAATGCCTTAATTTCCATGGATATAAAATTTAGTCTAAAGTAATGTTTTAATATGCTTATTCCACTTTAAAAGTAATTCTTGTTTGCTTTCTTTTGGTTGGAAAGTATCATTTTTTTTATTGAGTTTTTTCAAATCCTCAATTGAACTCCAATATCCAGAACTTAAACCAGACATAAAAGCAACTCCAAGAGCTGTACACTCAGTAATCATTGGTCTAATAACTTCTTTTTGAAGCAAATCGGACTGTATTTGCATTAATAAATTATTCTTGGAGGCACCTCCATCAACTTTCAAGGAAGAAAATTCAATATTTGCATCCTTTTCCATACAAAGGATAATCTCGTAAGTTCTTATTGCTATTGACTCTAATGCAGCTCTTGCAATATGACCTTTGGATGTATTCCTTGTTATTCCAAAAATAGCACCCTTCGCGTCAGGATTCCAATAAGGAGCACCCAATCCAGTAAGAGCAGGTATTAATGTGAGGCCACCATTAGTTGATTCAGATTCTGCAAGGAGTTCAATTTCGTTAGCTTTAGAAATAATACCCAATCCATCTCTTAACCATTGGATTAAAGACCCTGCAATAAAAACACTTCCTTCAATAGCATAATTAGTAGTACCGTTTATTTGGTAAGCAACGGTAGTTAGCATCTTATTACTAGACTTAACAATATGAGATCCTGTATTCATCATTGAAAAACATCCTGTACCATATGTATTTTTAACATCACCTTTATTGAAGCACATTTGTCCGAATAATGCTGACTGTTGGTCTCCAGCAATTGCAGTAATAGGTATTTCTTGACCTAAAACACCATCGTTAATATGGGCTACAAATTCTGAATTTGATACAATTTTTGGAAGAATATTATGAGGAATGTTAAGAATATTTAGAAGTTCTTGATCCCATTCTAGACTATGGATATTAAAAAGGAGTGTTCTACTTGCATTGGTTACATCTGTGACATGAACCTCACCACAAGTTAAATTCCATATTAGCCAAGAATCAATAGTACCGAATGCTAGTTGGTTATCTTTTGCAAGTTGAAATAATTTAGGGTCATTTTCTAAAATCCATTTTATTTTAGTTCCTGAAAAGTAAGGGTCTAACAGCAGTCCTGTTTTATCAGTAAACTTTTGCTCTAAATTTTTATTTTTTAAATCAGCGCAATAATCTGCCGTTCTTCTATCTTGCCATACAATAGCATTGTAAACAGGTAAACCAGTATTTTTATTCCAAATCACCGTAGTTTCTCTCTGATTCGTTATTCCAATGGATTGGATCATATTGGCATTAATATTGGTTTTTTTCAGAACATCCTTAATGGCTCTTAATTGAGTATTCCAAATTTCCATTGGGTCATGTTCTACCCATCCACTTTTAGGAAAAAATTGTTGGAATTCATATTGTGATATTCCTATTATTTCACCTAAATTATTAACAACTACTGCTCTTGAACTGCTGGTACCAGCATCAATAGAAAGAATGTATTTATTCATGATTACAAGATAAAAGAAAGACCATTACTAAGGAAATAAAAGTATTTAAAATAGAAAGATTTTTTCTTAGATGTAAATTTATTGGCAAATAGATTATATATTTACCTTTTAATGAAATCTACCGAGATTCTAAATAGCCTCCAAGTATCTCTTACTATCAAAAGGCTTTGTTCACAACTCATTGAAAATCATCATAATTTTTCTAAATCTGTTCTTATAGGTCTACAGCCTAATGGTATTTTTCTTGCTAATAGACTTAAAACTGATTTGCAAAATTCCATAAATAAAGAAGTTCAAACAGGTTCTTTAGATATTACTTTTTTTAGGGACGATTTTAGAAGAAAAGAAAAGCCACTAATCCCAAGCGTAACCAACATAGATTTTTCCATAGAGAATAAGAAAGTTATTCTTGTAGATGATGTGTTTTTCACCGGAAGAACCGTGAGATCAGCGTTAGACGCAATTATGACATTTGGGAGACCTTCTTCTGTTGAGTTTCTAACGTTAATTGAAAGAAGATTTGTTCAGAACATACCTATTAAAGCAGATTATATTGGAAAATCTATAGACACCATTAAAGAAGAAAAAGTTTCTGTTTTATGGAAGGAACAACATGGTAAAGATCAAATTTTATTGAATTCACCTATTTTAACATGAAAGATTTAAGCACATCACATTTACTTGGAATTAAAGATTTAAATCAAAATGATATTGAAATAATTTTTAATACTGCAGATAGCTTTAAAGAGGTAATTAATAGACCCATCAAAAAAGTTCCTACCTTAAGGGACGTTACCATTGCTAATTTATTTTTTGAAAATAGTACAAGAACTAAATTATCTTTTGAATTGGCTCAAAAAAGATTATCCGCAGATATAATTAATTTTTCTGCAGGAAGTTCAAGTGTTAAAAAAGGAGAAACATTAATTGACACAGCCAATAATATTTTATCAATGAAAGTTGATATGTTGGTAATGAGACATCCTAATTCAGGTGCTGCAAAATTTTTAGCAAAAAAAACAAATACAGTAATAATAAATGCTGGTGATGGTACACACGAACATCCCACACAAGCATTATTAGACACTTATTCAATTAGAGAGAAATTAGGGAATGTTGAAGGTAGAAAAGTCGCATTAATTGGAGATATTAAACATTCAAGAGTTGCTCTTTCTAATATTTTTGCTCTTAAAAAACTTGGTGCTCAAGTAATGGTTTGTGGACCTACAACATTAATTCCAAAATATATCAAGGAACTGGGTGTGTTAGTAGAAAATAATCTTGAAAAAGCTTTAAAATGGTGTGATGTTGCTAATATGCTTAGAATTCAACTAGAAAGACAAGACATTCAATATTTTCCGTCTTTGAGAGAATACACCTATCAATTCCAACTTAATAGAGAAATTCTTAATAAAATTCAAAAACCAATTACGATACTCCATCCAGGCCCTGTAAACAGGGGAATTGAAATAACTTCAGAAATTGCTGATTCAGAGCATTCATTAATATTAAATCAAGTAGAAAATGGAGTAGCAATTCGAATGGCTATCATTTACCTGTTAGCTGGTTCTATTAATCGAAGTTAATTATTCAAAGAATTATGCTATTTTTGTTTAAAAAGAAATCAATTGAACTTTAAAGTAGAAAATAATAAAAATCACATCCTAATAAGATGTAAAATTGAGAAACTAGACGCTATAGTCTCTCCAGAATTAAAAGCAATATTTCTACATCATTCAAATGATGGAATCAAAAACTTTATTGTTGATTTATCAGAAGTTATTTATTGTGACTCTAGTGGATTGAGTTCTTTATTAGTTGGAAATAGAATTCTTAAGGAAAAAGAAGGATTTCTTATCATTTTTGGATTAAACCCAATGGTAGAAAAAATAATTAATATTTCTCAATTAGATACAGTACTTAAGATTTACGACAACGAAAACAATGCTTTAAAAAATATAAAATGAAAAATTTAATTATTCTTCTATTCCTAATTTTAACTACTGGTATTACCCAAGCGCAATGCGTTCCAGATATCATTTACGCAGATTCAACATTTGGAGTCTGGCCTACACCACAAACAAATTTTGCTTCTGGTGAAGTAGGAGTTCCCTACGATGAAATAGTTAATTTCAAAGTACCTAGAGACGCTGGAGATGTTGATCCAGCTGCAGCAGGTAATTATATAGATTCTATTGTACTGAGTTCTATAACTAACATTCCTCCAGGACTAAGTTTTGCTTGTGACAATCCAACTTGTTCTTGGAACTACGATTCCCTAGGTTGCGCTTCCATAAGTGGAATTCCAACCGCTAATGGAACTTATCAAATATCTTTAGATGCTACCATTTGGACACAGATATTTTTCACCCCATTTCCAATTCCTTACAGTTTTGACGGTTATGTAATTAACATAGGAAATACAGGAATTAATATTATTAACCTGGATGAAGCTGTTTTAGAATTAAAAAATGCAATTCCAAATCCATCTAATGAAACAACTAAAATTCAATATATTAGTAATGATTCAGAGACAATATCTTTTGAGATAATAAATCTTCTAGGAGAAACGATATCTACCAGTAAGATGACTTCTCAAAGAGGTGTTAATGATATACATCTAAATACATTAGAATTTTCAGAAGGAATTTATATTTATTCCATTACCAACGGAAAAATAAAATCATCAAAAAGATTAGTTGTCAATCACTAAAAGTATTTTGATTTCTACCATATGAAGTTTGAATTAACTATCCTTGGTTGTGGAGGTGCAATTCCAACTTTGGAAAGAAAACCAACAGCTCAATATCTAAATATCCAGGACAGACATTTCTTAATTGATTGTGGTGAAGGGACTCAAATTCAATTAAGAAAATATAACTGTAAATTTTCTAAAATCGACCATATTTTTATAAGTCACCTTCATGGGGATCATTTCTTAGGTTTATTTGGATATTTATCTACTTTAAGTTTATTAGGGCGTACCAACTGTATTTATATTTATGCTCCAAAAGATTTGAAAAAGCTATTACTTTCTCATCATGAAATAATTGGAAAAAAATTGAATTTTGATATTGAATTTATCGAGCTAAACTTTACAGAATCTGAACTTATTTTCGAAGATTCTGTAGTAGAAATCACTTCTTTCCCTGTTTTTCACTCTGTACCATGTTGTGGATTTATTTTTAAGGAAAAACCATCAAAAAGAAGAATAATAAAAGAAAAAATTGAGGAATTAGGATTAAGTATTGAAGCCATTAAAAAATTAAAAAATAGAGAAAACTTTGAAATTGACGGCAGTCATATAAACTATGAAGATGTTACAACTGCAGGACAACGTTCAAGATCATATGCTTACTGCGCAGATACATCATTTAATAATAAAATTATTCCTTATGTCGAAAATTCTGATTTACTCTATCATGAGGCTACATTTTTAGAAACTCAATTAGATAAAGCAGTAAAAACAAGACATTCAACAGCAACTCAGGCTGCAACTATTGCTTTAAATGCGCATGTTAAACAGCTCTTAATCGGACATTTTTCTGCTCGTTACAAAAAAGCAGATGAATTTATTAAAGAAGCTAAAAAAGTATTTAAAAATACTGTGGCTTGTTACGATGGATATATTCATGAAATTAAAAAATAGAAATTGAAAGAGCTAAGACTAAAAACAACTGCAGACGGTTCATCAACTATTTATAATGAAGAAATAGATGAAAATTATCATTCTATCCATGGAGCGTTACAAGAATCTATGCATGTTTTTATAGATAAAGGATTATTATACAGCTTAAATAAAACTTTAAAAAATGAGAATCTTAAAATTTTAGAAATTGGGTGGGGAACAGGGCTAAATTGTGCTTTGTCTTTTTTCAATAGTACAGACCCTAATATTAAAATTGAATACCATGGAATTGAACCATTTCCAGTTGCGAATAATCTTATTGCAAAATTAAATTTCAGTTTCAATAATTCAGACCAGGAATTTTTTGAAGCTTTACATCAACTCAGTTGGAATAAAAATCATTTTATAAATTCTTCTTTCAGTTTAACTAAGCATGAATCAACTTTTGAGAATTTCAATTCTTTGGAACAATTTGACTTAATATATTTTGATGCATTTGCTCCTAGAAAACAACCTGAATTATGGCTGAAGAATATTTTTGAAAAAATTTATGGTTTATTAAGAGCAGATGGTTCTTTAGTAACTTATTGTGCAAAGGGTCAAGTTAGAAGAGATTTAGAAACTGTTGGATTCTCTGTTGAGAGACTAGATGGACCTCCAGGAAAAAGAGAAATGATTAGAGCAACAAAAAATATTTAATATTATATGATTTTTAGTTACACTATTATTATAATTCTAATAACCTCTTTAATTTCTATAGGTTCTTTTAACAATGTAGCTTTAAAAGAAAAATTAATATTTTCTCCTTATCAATATTCCAAAAATAAAAAATGGTGGATTGTTCTCAGTCATGGTTTTATTCATGCAGATTTTCTACATCTTTTTTTCAATATGTATGTCTTGTACATATTTGGTCCAGCATTAGAGTATTTTTTTATAAACTCATCCGAAATTGGAGGATTTTACTACGTAGGATTTTACTTATTGGGAATTATTTTTTCTACACTTCCATCAATTATAAAAAACCACAATAATCCAAACTACAGAAGTCTTGGGGCATCTGGTGCCGTTTCTTCTATTGTATTTGCATATATTATTATATATCCTTTAAGAGAATTAGGTTTAATACTTATTCCAGGTTTATTTTTACCAGGTTTTATTTTTGGAGTTTTGTATCTAATAGCCGAACATTATCTAAGTAAAAAACAATATTCTAATATTGCACATGATGCACACATAAGTGGTTCTTTATTTGGAGTTTTTTTCATCATAATTTACGATTATAATAACCTATTGATCTTTTTTCAAAAAATCATCTTTTACTTTCAAAATTTCTAAGTGTACCATGAATAAAATAAATTTTAATGGAGAATTAGTTAGTGAAGAGAGAATACTATTTAATAAAATCAAGAGAGCTTTTAATTATGGAGACGGTTTCTTTGAAACTATAAGAGTTGTAAATGGAAATCCCATTTTTATTGAAAGACATTTTAAAAGAATAGTAATTGGTTTAAAACATCTAAAAATTAATTATTCAAAAAAGTTTAATCTTAACTTTTTGTCTGATAATATAAGCGAACTAATAAATATCAATAATATAAAAAGTGGTGGTAAAATTAAAGTTTATATTTTCAGAAGTGGTATGGGTACCTATAAACCTACAACCAACGATATTTGTTTCATAATTGAATCTTCAAAAGTTGAAAATAATTTATACAAGTTAAATCATAAAGGTTTTCTAGTTGATGTATTTAAAGATTATAAAAAACAAATTAATTATTTATCTTCTTTTAAATCGTCCAGCTCATTACTTTATGTATTAGCCTCGTTGCACACAATTGATAATCATTTAGATGACTCCTTAATTTTAAATGAGAATAATGAAATTATTGAATCATCAAACTCTAATATTTTTATTCTTTTAGACAATAAAATAATAACTCCACCACTAAACAGTGGATGTATTTCGGGTATTATGAGAATTGAATTGATGAATATTATCAATGATATTGGCTTTACAGTTTTGGAAAGAAAGATTATTTCAGATGACTTATTAAATTCAAAAGAAATATTTTTAAGTAATGTAGTGAGTGGTATTAATTGGGTAGGAGGGTATAAGCAAACTAGATATTACAATACCCTGAGCAAAAAAATAATTAAGGAACTGAATAAAAAATTAGTTATCGGTAGGGTTTAGTGGAAAATTGGCTATTGCTTTCATTTTACCACCTCTTTTCTTCAAAATATCTTTCCAAAGGTTATCTGAGTCAGTCTTAAAAATGTCTTCATTAATTAATTCTAATGCAATCCATGAATTGGATTTAAATTCTGTAGCTAACTGACCTTCCGTCCAACCTGCATATCCAAGAAAGAATTTAATCTTTGTAACATCAATAATTCCCATATTGATGAATTCAATAATTTGATTAAAGTCTCCACTTGTCCAAATATTATCACTAATCTGATTTGAATCCTCAATTAAATCTCCTAATTGATGTAAATAAAATAAATTTGTAGAATGTACAGGACCACCGTAATAAATATTAATTTTTTTAAGTTCAATTTCTGGAACAATATCGTCTAAAAAAAATTCAAGCTTATTGTTTAAAATAAATCCATAAGATCCTTTTTTATTGTGTTCACACATGAAAACAACAGATCTACCAAAATAGTCGTCTTCCATAAAAGGTTCTGCAAGAATTAAATTACCTTTTTTGGGGGGTAAATTATTGATTTTATTAAGATCAGATAATGGGAATTTCATTAATATAAATCTAATAAAAAAATATCAACAATCAATTAATGAATAGCGGATCTCCATGGTAGCTCAGAAGAAACCTTAGCTTCTCTTTCTAATATTATTTCTGTTCTTTTATCAACTTCATTTGAATCAAAATATATTTTAGCCATCTTAATAAATGAATCTATATGCTCTAATTCTTGAAGATGTAAATTGTTGTAAAACTTGGCAATTTTTGCATCATTAACTACTTGACTAATCAATTTAAACCTCTCTGAACCACGAAGTTCAGCTATTGAAGCAATAATCAACCTGTCCATAAATAATTCATCAGAATCAGACCTAACAATGGACATTAAACCTTTTATATAAGGATCTTTCTGAAATACACCGTTAAGTTGATTTCCTCTGTATCGAATAAGTTGATAAACTTGTTTAAAGTGAAGAAGCTCTTCTACTGAAATCTGAATTAAATCATCTATAATTTCAGTTCTATTTGGGTATTTAGCGATGAGTGATAAGCACATATTAGCTACTTTTCTTTCAGCATCTGCGTGATCTTGTAAAAATGAATCTATATCCTTAACAGCATTTTCTGCCCATTCTATAGGTGTTTTGTATTTTAATTCCATTTAAATTCTTTTCCAAAAATAAGGTGTAAATATTAAACAAACTGTAAATAATTCTAATCTTCCCATTAGCATTAACAAACATAAAACCCATTTACCAACAGCAGGTATTTGATCAAAAGAATAGGAGGGTCCGACATTTGCAATTCCAGGACCGACATTTCCAACTGCTGACGCTACTGCACTGATAGCTGTTAAAAAGTCTAAACCTAGAGCAGCTAAAAATATAGAACCGATTGTGAAAATAAAAAGGTAGAGAAATATGAAAGCTAACAAGTTGTAAATAATTTGATTTGATATTGCAGAGCCATTTAATAAAACTGGGATAACAGCTTTTGGATGTAATCTTCTTTTAAATTCCAACAAACTATTTTTAATTAAAATAATAATTCTTACAATTTTAATTCCACCACTTGTACTTCCTGCAGAGGCACCTGAAAATAAAAATAAAAAGAAAATAAAGGTCATGAAATAACCCCAAGTAGTGTAATCAGCAGTAGCAAAACCAGTGGTTGTAATAATTGAAACTACTTGGAAACTTATATTTCTGAATGAATTTAGTAAAGTTGTATGGTTGATGTAGGAATGAAAGAAAGTAAGAGCAAAAACTACCATTGTTAATGAGGTGATATACCATTTAAACTCATCGTTATTAAATATTTTTTTGAATTTTAATTTAATACCAAAATAAATTAAAGTAAAATTAGTTCCTGCTAGAAACATAAATACAACAATTACAGCTTCTACCCAAGGATTTTGAAAAGCAGCTATGCTAGCCTGTTTTGTTGAAAAACCACCTGTTGAAGTAGTGGTTAACGAATGATTAATAGCATCAAAGAAGTCCAATCCCAAAAACATTAAAACAATAGTTTCTAATGTTGTTAGACCTAAATAAATAATCCATAATCGTTTAGCTGTTTCTTTGATTCTAGGATGAATTTTGTCTTTAGTTGGTCCAGGTGCTTCTGCTATAAATAATTCCATTCCTCCAATCCCTAAAAGAGGTAGTATAGCAATGGTTAAGACTATTATTCCCATACCACCAATCCATTGAGTCATGCTTCTCCAAAACAATATACTTTTAGGTAGAGATTCTATATCATTCAAAATGGTAGAACCTGTAGTAGTAAAACCAGACATTGTTTCAAAAAACGCATTGGTTAGTGTAGGAATACTTCCAGATAAAAGGTAGGGTAAACTGCCAAAAATTGTCATAAATAGCCAACCTAAAACTACAATAAGATATCCATCTCTTTTTTTAATTTCTGAATTTTTGTCTTTTTTAGTTGCGACCCTCATTAAAAACCCTGCAGATATGGTAATGCCACTACAGAAAATAAATATCAATGGTAAATTATTTTCTAAATCATATAAAATAGAAAATGGAACACATGTTAACATCAACATTCCATTCAAAAGTAGAAGGGTTCCTACTACATAAGTAATTACGGATCTATTAAAGAGGCCCTTTATTTTATTGGAAGAATTTTTCAATTTCTTTAATAGATTCTGTTAATGAAAATACAATTGTTTTATCATTTTCCATAAGCTGAAAATCACCGAAAGGAATAATAGGAATTCCGTCTCTAATAACACCAGCAATATTAGAATTTGGCGGAAAATTTAATTTATTAATAGATTTTTTAGTGATTTTAGTATTGGCTTTTACTACAAATTCAATTATTTCAGCATTGGTTCCGTGAAGGTTAGCTACAGAAGAAACATTTCCTTTTCTCACAAACTTAAATATATTATCTGCAGCTATAATTTTTTTATTAATTATGGTATCAACACCAATTGATTGAGAAAGGTTAATGTAGTCGAAATTTTCAATTCTTGCAATGGTTTTTTTGATACCGTGATTTTTTCCAACTAATGAAGTCATTACATTCATTTCTGAATTTGCAGTCACAGAAATTAATGCATCCATTTCGGCTAAACCTTCTTCTTCTAACGTCTTCACATCATGACCGTTAATGTTAATTACAAGGGTCTTTTTAAGTAAACTTGCAATCTGTTCGCATTTAGATTTATCTTTTTCTATCAAGGTAACTCTATGATTTTTTTCAAGTAAGCTTGCTACATTCAGACCTATCTTACTTCCACCAATAATCATAACATCGTTGATTTGGATATTAGTTTTACCACATAGTTTAATAATTACTTCAATGGATTCTTTCTGTGAAATAAAATAAACAATATCATTTTCTCTTAAAACTGTATCTCCGTCAACCATTAAGGTGAAATCGTCTCTATGAAGTGCAAGAGGTTTAAAACTTAAATTAGGATTTAATTCTGCACTTTCACGAACAGATTTATCATTTAAAACAGAATTTTTGGATAGAGATATCCCAAATACGGTTAGCTTTCCATTTTCAAATTCAATATCATCAGTAAATGCAGCTTGATTAATTAATCTATCTATTTCTAATGTTGCTAAATGAGTAGGAGAAATTAAGGTGTCAATTCCTAAATCGATATAAAAATGTTCTTTATTTTCTTTAACAATATTCTCATCGTTTATTCTTGCAATAGTATGTTTAGCACCAAGTCTTTTACCAAGAATACAAATAAGCATATTGGTTTCCTCGCTAGAGGTTACTGCAATAAGTAAATCAGAGGAACTTATGAGTTTTCGATCCATTAATTCAACGGACTTCGCATCACCAGTAATTGTAAAAACATCCGTTTGTGAAGAGACAATATTCAATCTTTCTTCATTCTCGTCTATAAGATAAATATCATGAGATTCTGAGGACAGTAACTTGGCAAGATGGGAACCCACATCACCAGCACCAGCAATAATGATCTTCATTCGTTAAATTTTTAAACAAATATATAAGTCTTTAATTATAGTTTGAAAGTAATTTGTTTTTTTACTTTTGTCGTAAATTAAAAATATGTCAGATATAAAATTTGGAACAGACGGCTGGAGAGCCATTATTGCTAAAGACTTTACTGTTGCCAATGTATCTAGAGTAGCATATGCTACAGCTGAATGGACTATTAAAAATTTTAAAAAACCATCGATTGTAATTGGTCATGATTGTCGATTTGGTGGTAAGATGTTTGTTGAAACTGCTGTAAAAGTTTTTGTATCCAAAGGAATTAAAGTCCATATGGCAGAAAATTTTATATCAACCCCTATGATCTCATTAGGTGTTAAAGAATTGAAAGCTTCTCTAGGTGTAGTCATTACTGCAAGTCATAATCCGCCAGATTATAACGGTTACAAACTTAAAGGTGCTTTCGGTGGTCCTCTTAGTACAGAAAAAGTGGAAGAGGTTGAGAGTTTGATTCCATCTGAAGATAAAATTTATTTAAATCAAATTGATATTGAAAATCAAATAACAAAAGGAAATGTCAAAATTATAGATTTGGAGAAAATGTATATTGACAGAGTGAAATCTTCGTTTGATTTAGAGGCAATTAAAAATTCTGGTTTAAATTTCGCTTACGATGCTATGTTTGGAGCTGGACAGAATGTTATGAAAAAATTATTTCCTGAAATGACTTTTCTACATTGTGACCACAACCCTTCATTTAAAAACCAAGCGCCAGAGCCGATTGATAAAAATCTTAGAGAATTTTCTAAATTAATAAAAGAATCAAAAAACATTGCCGCTGGTCTTGCTACTGACGGAGATGCTGATCGCATAGGACTTTACAATTCAAAAGGTGAGTTTATTGATTCTCATCACATTATACTTTTGCTTCTTTTGTATCTATATAAATATAAAAACATGAGTGGTAAAGTGGTAGTTGCAGCATCTACAACACCAAGAGTTGTGAAATTAGCAGAAAAATGGGGGCTGGAAAATGATACTGTTAAAGTTGGATTTAAATATATTGCAAGTCAAATGGCTACAGAAGATGTTCTTATTGGAGGTGAAGAATCTGGAGGAATTGCTATTAAAGGACATATCCCAGAAAGAGATGGCATATGGATGGGCTTAGTATTATTTGAATACATGGCTAAATCAGGGAAATCTTTAGATGAATTAATCGCTGAAGTTTATGAACTGGTTGGGGAATTCAAATATTGTAGAGATGATTTACATCTAAATGAAGAACTAAAAAATAGTATTGTTAAAAAATGTAAGAAAGATGAATTTAAATCATTTGGAGATTATAAAGTTGAAAAAACTGATAAAACAGATGGTTTTAAATTTATTTTAAACGAAGACGAATGGCTAATGATTCGACCATCAGGTACAGAACCTGTATTAAGATGTTATGCTGAGTCTAAAAATATTGAGGGAGCTCAAGCAATATTAAAAGCTTGTAAAGCTACTATTGGTGTAGCATAATTCAATATCCGTAAATGTTTTGTTTTTCTGGATATTTAACAGAATAAGTAAATACCTTTTCTATCTTTTCATTAGGATTCAAGTGTATATTCCAAAGAAGTCTACCATTTGATTTGGTGTAATTGGCTTCTGAGTTCTCGACAACTTGCACATCGATATTTTTCTTTGTCGAAACTGGAATTTGATCTACAAGAACCAAGTCAATGGGCTTATTTTTATTGTTTTCAAGGGTTATTTTATAAGATTTTTCAATCTTAATATTATCACCTAAAGTTGTTTCAGAACTCAGCTTAGTTTCCAATTTTCTTTCAGAGATTATCGAAATGTCTCTATTTAAGGATAAGTCAATTATTTTTTTAGTAGAATATGGATCAAAATAAGAACTTCCAACTGAGTTACCTTCAAAATAAATTTGGGCATTTCCAGCTAGTAAATTTTTATTTTTTAATTTTTCAAAATGACACATTAAAAATACATCTTTATCAATTTTAGGATAACAGTAGTAATCATAATTTGCTTGAGCATCAAATTTTTGTATATCTATGAAAATAGGCTCCTTTTGTGAGGGAATGGAATAGGGGATAGAAATATCGTATTTTATCTGTGTACCGCTGTAATCTACTCTAGAGTAAGATGCACTACTCGTGGAAGATTCTTGAGCTTCATCATTATCCTGAGAAACCATAGATTTAAATTGCATTGCTGCAGGTCTATTTCCGCGAATATTATTTTTAGAATTATTAGAAGATATATATTGAGTATTAAAAGAAGGTGCAGTATTAGATTTATTTAGAAGACCCGTAGAAAGTGATAATTTAACTTCAGACCAAACTTCATTGGTGTTTTGAAAAACTTTTGCTTTGTATGTTAAAATTAAGGGATCGTTAATCTTATCTGCCCTTACTTCGTAGCAAGGCACCCAACCAGCTTGAAGAGTGTTGTAACTCAGCTCAAAATTAAATTCTCCTGATTTTAAACTCGTAGTCTGAACAATTAATTCACAGGATTGATTTTTAACGGTACTTCTAATTGATTTAATTTGATGCTCAATATTATTTTTAATATTATTTAGTTCTGTTATTCTTTTTTTTGTTTGTGAAATATTAGTTTGTATTTCTTTAATATTTTCTTTAAAATAATCTGCTAAATCCATGAGGTCTTCTACAATAAATTCTCTAGATGTCTTTAGAACAGATTTGTTTTGATCCAACAAGTCTTTTTCTTCTTTGAATACTTCTAAATTAATTTTAGTTAATCTTATTTTTTCATTTATTTTATTTAAACTGTCTTCAAAATAACCGACTTGACTGTTGTTTTCTAAACTAAGGAAGTTGTTTTGTTTGCTTACAGAATTTATAATTACTTCATTAGAGAAAACTCTAAATTGTATAGATTCACTTAATAATTTAGAAGATAAATTCGATATAAGAATTTTATTGGCGCCTTTATTTAGAACTATTTTTCCTATTCTGTTAATGGAGGCTCCATTATTAAAAATAGTGATTTTGCTAATTTTTGAGGGGGTGCTTATAATCTTTTTGTCAGATTGTGAAAAAAAATCAACAATTGAAAAACTGAAAAATATAAAGCTAACAAGTAATAATATTTTTTTCATTTTTATTTTTTACAAACTTAATCCAAAATTAATGCCAAAATTTAATAATCATTAACTTAGCATTATGAATCTTCCTTTAATTTTAATTACCAATGACGACGGATACACTTCAAAAGGAATCAACTCGCTTTTAAATGCGGTGAAAGAAATTGGAGAGATTTTATTTATAGCTCCTGATAGACCTCAATCTGGAATGGGGCATGCCATTACTGTAAATAATCCTGTTAGATGTAAAAAAACAAACTATTTTGATGGTGTAAACGCTTATACATGTTCAGGAACTCCAGTAGACTGTGTTAAAATGGGTATACATTTACTTAAAGGTAGAAAACCTGATGTAATTCTTTCTGGGATTAATCATGGATCTAATGTAAGTACTAATATTTTATATTCCGGAACAATGGCTGCTGCAGTAGAAGGTGCAATGGAAGGAATACCAAGTGTTGGATTTTCTTTAACAGATTTCAGTGAAGATGCGGATTTTTCGTATGCAGAAAAAGTTGTTGCATTTATCACAAAAAAGATTCTTAAAAATGGATTGAAAAAAGGAACATGCTTGAATGTCAATATTCCAAATGTTCTCGAAAATGACATTAAAGGAATAAAAATTTGTAAGCAGGGGAACGCATTTTGGGAAGACAGTTTTGAAAATAGAAAAGATCCAATGGGGAAAGACTACTATTGGCTTACTGGTACTTTTAACTCTAAAGAAACAGATACTGAAACAGATATTCACAACTTAAATAATAACTATGTAACAGTAGTCCCTTGTCAATATGATATGACTTGTCACACTTCTCTAAATGAATTAAAAAATTGGATATCATGAAAAATAAAAAATTATATCATAAAATCAATCATGTTAAAATTGGCTTTATGACGGGATTAATTCTACCAATATTGGGTTTTTTTATTGGATTTCTTGCAAAAGGAGGAGATTTATCCATATCAACTTTTTGGCAAATATTTACCCAAAACCATGAATTAGTTAGTAATTCAGGACTTAAAGGTATTTATCAAGATACTAGACAAAGTACTTTAATGTTCTGTCTCTTAGCCAATATGTTAGCTTTCTATTTTTCATTTTTTCTTTATAAAATAGATCGATTTTCAAGAGGCTTGGTAAGTATAACTTTAATACTTGCTGCTATTTCATTTCTTTTTATTTATTAATGAAGTACTATGTTATAGCTGGTGAAGCTTCTGGTGATTTGTACGGAGCAAATCTGGTAAAAGAAATCAAAAAAAAGGACCAAAATGCTGAAATCAGAGCATGGGGTGGTGATTTGATGCATAGTGAAGGAGTTGAGTTAGTAAAACACTACAAAACTCACAATTATATGGGTTTTTTAGAGGTTGTTCTAAACTTAAAAACAATCTTGAATAATATTAAATTTTGTAAAGAAGATGTGAAAGGTTTTAATCCAGATGCACTCATACTGATTGACTTTCCTGGATTCAATATGCGCATAGCTAAGTTTTTCTATAAAAGTAAGTTTCCTGTTCTGTATTATATTGCTCCTCAAGCTTGGGCATGGCGAGAGAAAAGGGTAGAAGCAATAAGTAAATATGTGACACAACTTCATGTTATACTTCCATTTGAAAAAGAATTTTTTAAAAAACATGGAATTTCTACTAAATATTTTGGACATCCATTATTAGAACATGTAAATGATTTTAAAAAAAATAAAGGAATTAGTAAAGAGGAATTTTTTAAGAAAAATAATCTAGATATTAATAAGCCTATAATCTCTTTGATTCCTGGAAGTAGAAAACAAGAAGTTATAAAAAAGTTACCGATTATGGTAGGTGCAGCTGCTTCACTTTGTAACGAATACAATATAGTTGTAGCAGGAATGAAAAACTTAAGAGAGCAGTACAATATTCATATTAATAAATCCTTGATTAATGTGATCTATGATGATACCTATAACTTATTAAATAATTCAAAAATTGCTTTAGTTACATCTGGAACTGCAACATTAGAAACTGCTTTTTTTGAAGTCCCTCAAGTAGTTTGCTATAAAACTAGCTGGATTTCCTATCGCATTGCTAAATCTTTTATAAGGGTAAAATTCATATCCTTGGTAAACTTAATTTTAAATAAAAAATCAGTCAATGAACTCATACAGAGTGATTTAAACAAATTAAGCTTAACTAAAGAATTACATAAATTAAAAAATCTTGATTATCAAAAGAAAATTAAATCCGATTATTTTAATCTAAATAACAAATGTCTAGGAGAAAATGTATCTAAAAATATTGCTAACAGTATGTTAAAAACTATAAAAGACTATTAAAAAAAACAAACGTTTATCTTTTAGTTTTGTAGTGTTTTATGAGAATTATAACATCATTTTTTATTATATTATTTCCTTTACTCGGAAGCGCTATTGATTTTAAAATAGGCATTTTAAGAAACGCCTCGTTAAAGAAGCTTTCAGTTACTGTAAATAAAGCTAATTATTCATTAAAATCAGCTGATAATTCATTAACAGAAATTATAGGTCCTGATAATCTAATTACAGTTAACTACAGTGCTGGTAAAATATCACTTTCCATTGATAGCAAGTATATCGGAATATTTGACACCTTAAGGCTGGTGAATTTAGAAAAAGATACAGGAATTTTTGAGATTAAAAGTATTACTCCAAATCTTAAAAGTAGGTATTATTATGACGATTTAATTATATATCCGCAGTCTAATACCATAACAATTGTCAATAAAATTGATTTTGAAAAGTATATTATTGGCGTCTTAGAATCAGAGGTAGGTTTGGGGAAAAGTGAAGATTTTTATAAAGTTCACGCTATAATAAGTAGAACTTACGCTCTAAAAAATCAATATAAATTTATCCACGAAGGGTTCTACTTAACAGATCTAGTCAATTGTCAGGTTTATAAAGGCAATATGTATAAAGATTTAACCATTATTGATGCAGTAAAAGCCACAGAAAGTTTAATTCTGGTAGATGAGAATATGGATTTTATCACAGCTTCATATTTTTCAAATAGTGGAGGTCAAACGAATAACGTTGAAGATGTATGGACAAAAGCTCTTCCTTATCTGAGATCTATACACGATCCTTATTCATTAGGAGGATTTAATTACGATTGGGAAAAGAAAATTTTAAAAAGTAAATGGCTTTCTTATTTAAAAAATAAATATCAATATCCTGTAAATAATACAGAATCATTAAATGCAGCTTTAAACTTTAAGCAAGATATAAGACATAAATTCTTAATAGATTGGGTTTATCAAATTCCTTTAACAGAGGTTAGAAAAGATTGGAAGTTAAAAAGTACATATTTTTCAATTTACGATGAGGGTGAATTTCTGTCTTTTAAAGGTAAAGGTTTTGGGCATGGTGTTGGTTTATCACAGGAAGGAGCCATGCGTATGATAGAGTTGGGTTATGATTTCTTAGAAGTTCTTCGTTTTTATTATACAGACGTACACTTGATTGATATGAAAAGAAGAGATTTCTACATAATAGACTAGTGTTACTTTTTCGTATTGGTTAACATAATATTAATTATAGGACAAATAAGATAAGTTTATTATATTCGTACAGAACACATATATTAAGTAATTATAATAGTTAATTGTTTAATACATAAGTACTTATATAATTAGAACTTTTAAAATTGATATTAAAACTAAGTCAGACATCTCGTCGGACAACTTGCATTACTACATTGCTTTGTCGCGTAATGAAATCTTTCACTTTACTAATTATAGACAAGCTTTAAAGTTTAAAACTCAATTAGAAACCTTTTATACACAGCATATAATCCTTTTAAATGAATTTATGTGTAAAATCTATGGATTATACAGACATTACTACTTATCGTTGAATTCTGCGCAAATCTCAGCGATTAACGATTTATTCGATAATTTGAATTTTAACTTAGATTATATTACATCTGATTTAATCACAACTAATTCAAATCATTTCAAATACAATAGATTTGAAAGCATTTATGATTCTATGTACACAATTTGTTCGTATATGCTTAAAAAAGCTGTTAGATTAAAGGATACTAACCAGAAATTTAGAATTAAAGCAATGCAAAGTCATTTGTTTTATATTAAAGATCAATCTAAATCTTTTAATGAAAAGTATTTAAAGTTATACTTTAATGATAAATCTGTTAAAGTGCTTAAAATGGAGAGAAAAGTATCTTAGAATTTTAACTTACTACTACCCTTTTAAATTTATATAACGGTTAGTATATGAAGCGTAGCATCCCGCAGGGTGCTATGATTTCATATACATTGTTGTAGCCAGTTTTTATTCTTTATTCGATTTAAATATTTTT
>Ga0209374_1000099_pt1 | contig 95549 bp, 89 predicted proteins | sample SaaInlLV_DNA_10m_FD_184683 | JGI IMG/M metagenome (GOLD analysis project Ga0209374, IMG submission 184683) | Marine microbial communities from expanding oxygen minimum zones in the Saanich Inlet - SI075_LV_DNA_10m (SPAdes) (version 2) | ecosystem: Environmental > Aquatic > Marine > Unclassified ... | reverse complement strand
GAGTCCTGGAGATGCACCTGATTCAATTACGTATATGGCGGCACTTTCAGAAGATGGAAATACTTTAGAATTAGATATTGAAGTTGCAGGTGGAGGACACTGGTCATTCAAACTCGCAAGACAATAGGAATTTAAATCCCTATTAATTTAACAAATGAACATCCTCCATATGTATTATGGAGGATGTTTAATTTTACAGAATGATTTTAATCAGAAGGAAGATTTTGACTACAACGTCTTTTTGTTAGTACATTAGAACGGATTAATCACACCGATCTAGCTACATATTAGATCAGTAAAACAAAAGGTTAAACCAGCGTTTTACGCTAAATATAAAGTATCAAATTAATTATAATAAGAGTGATGAAACTTCTTCGCTTTTATCTTTAAACACATATTCATGAAAAATAAATCAAATATCTTTATTCTTTTTTACGCAATTTTAATAGGGTTATTTAGTGTAAATTGTTCTTCTAGTGATGATGCCGGAAATCAAAACAATACATCTTCTGACCCAGATTTGCCAGTAGGGTCAGGAAATAACGACGTATTAGTCTGGTCTGACGAATTTGATGGTGATGGATACATTAATAGCCAATTTTGGAATTATGAAACCGGCGGTGGTGGCTGGGGTAATCAAGAAGTGCAAGTTTACTCCAATAGTAGTGCTAATATTATAAAAGAAAATGGCATTTTGAAAATAACGGCTATAAAAGAATCGAATGGAACTTATAGCTCAGCACGTATTACAACTCAAAACAAGATCGATTTTAAATATGCTCGTATTGACATTCGTGCTAAACTCCCTTCTGTTGCCGGAACTTGGCCTGCATTGTGGATGTTAGGAGATAATTTCAGGTCGGTCGGATGGCCTAGATGTGGCGAAATTGACATCATGGAACAATTCGTAGATAAAACATATGTTCAATCTACCTGCCATTGGGATAACAATGGTTCAACTGCGAGTTATGGTCTTCCAACAAATTTAAGTACGCCCACAGAATTTCACACATACTCTATAGATTGGAGGGAAGGGAGTATTAAAGCCTATTTAGATGATGTATTGTTTTATGAAATGTCTACAAACAATACAATGCCTTTTGACGCCAATTTCTTTTTTATCTTTAACGTCGCAATGGGAGGGACTAATGGAGGTGCAATTGACCCAAATTTCTCATCCGATTCAATGGAAGTAGATTATATAAGAGTGTATCAGTAAAATGCATAAAAAGAATTTAATAGTATTAATAGCAGCTTTCTTTTCAGGATTAACTTTTAGCCAGAATCTTAGCTCTAGTACCCCTAAAGCTAATGCATCATCAATAACCACAGTTGTTGATATAGAGCAAAAAGTGGAAGCTTTATTAAAACAAATGACCCTTGAAGAAAAGATTGGTCAGATGAATCAGTACAATGGGTTTTGGGATCTTACAGGACCCGCCCCTAGCAGTGGAGATGCGGCTAAAAAATACGAACAGCTGCGAAAAGGCTATGTGGGATCCATGCTCAACCTTAGAGGTGTTGAAAATGTTCTTAAAATTCAAAAAATAGCGGTTGAAGAAACCCGCTTAGGCATCCCCTTAATTATTGGGTTCGATGTCATTCATGGCTATGAAACTCTAAGCCCAATTCCTTTAGCGGAGTCCGCAAGTTGGGATTTGAAGGCTATTAAAAAATCAGCCGCAGTTGCTGCTGAAGAGGCTGCCGCTGCAGGGATTAATTGGACCTTTGCACCTATGGTCGATATTTCACGAGATGCCCGCTGGGGACGCGTCATGGAAGGCGCTGGCGAAGACCCTTATTTAGGCTCTAAAATAGCGTTTGCTAGAGTGCAAGGATTTCAAGGGTCTGACTTATCGAAACACAGCACACTAGCAGCCTGTGCCAAGCATTTTGCAGCCTATGGGTTTGCCGAATCAGGGAGAGAATACAATACAGCTGATGTAGGAACATCTACCCTAAATAATATTGTTTTCCCACCTTTTCAAGCTACCATAGATGCAGGCGTCAGAACCTTTATGAATTCTTTCAATGAACTCAATGGGATTCCCGCGACGGGAAACTCCTACCTACAAAGAACTATTCTTAAAGATAAATGGAAATTTGATGGCTTTGTAGTTTCTGATTGGGGTTCTATAGAAGAAATGATATCTCACGGATACGCAAAAGACAACAAACACGCTGCTCAAATTGCAGTCAAAGCGGGTTCCGATATGGATATGGAATCCTATGTATACGTTAATGAGCTGGCTAGTTTGGTAAGAGAAGGAAAAGTCAAAGAAGCCTATATTGATGCTGCTGCCAAACGCATCTTACGTGTAAAATTCGAGTTAGGTCTTTTTGAAGACCCCTATAAATATTGCGACACACAACGCGAAAAAGAAGTGATTGGACAACAAGCATTTCACGATGCCTGTTTAGATATGGCTAAAAAGTCGATCGTACTATTAAAGAACGAAAATCAACTTTTGCCACTTAAAAAACAAGGTCAAAAAATTGCCTTAATTGGGGCCTTAGCATCCGATAAAACAAGTCCTCTGGGAAGTTGGAGAATTGCCGCTAAAGACAATACTGCAGTTTCTGTTTTAGAAGGAATGCAAGCCTACTCTGGAAATCAATTAATCTATGCAAAGGGTGCCGATGTGAGTCTAGGAAATACCAAATTCACCGAAGAAGTTAAAATAAATACAACTGATAAAAGTGAATTTTCACAAGCTATATCGGTTGCCAAATCTGCGGATGTGGTAGTGATGGTATTGGGTGAAATAGGCTACCAAAGTGGAGAAGGTAGAAGCCGTACAGAGCTTGGATTGCCAGGAGTTCAGCAAGAACTATTGGAAGCGGTTTACAAGGTTAATACAAACATTGTTTTAGTCTTAAATAATGGAAGACCTTTAGTCCTCAATTGGCATCAGCAACACCTCCCTGCAATTGTGGAAGCATGGCAACTAGGTACTCAAAGTGGGAATGCCATTGCACAAGTACTCTATGGCGATTACAATCCAAGTGGAAAGTTACCCATGAGTTTCCCAAGAGCTGTGGGTCAAATTCCTATCTATTATAATTACAAAAACACAGGCCGTCCTACTTTACCAGCACCAGGCAGAGTATTTTGGTCTCATTATCAAGATGTGGAAAACACTCCTTTATACCCTTTCGGATTTGGACTAAGTTATACCACATTTGAATACACTAATGTTCAAGCTCAAGTAGTATCTGACAAAGAAGTTACCGTATCGGTCACATTAAAAAACACTGGAAAATTCACAGGAAAAGAAGTAGTTCAGTTATATATTCGAGATCACTATGCTAGCGTCACGCGTCCTGTCAGAGAGCTCAAAGGTTTTGAACTGATCAGTCTTGAGCCTAGTGAAAGCAAGGAAATCAGGTTTACGCTTACAGAAAAAGAACTCGGATTTTATAATAATGAAGGCGATTTTGTTTTAGAATCAGGTGATTTTTCAATTTTTGTTGGAGGCGATTCTAATGCAAAACTGGAAGCCAAAATCACTTTATAATTTGGGATAAAAACTATAGAATGAAAGCGTAGATTATTTCTTAAAAATCTTTTGTAATTCGTTCATCACAATTTCAGAAGCCCCTTTGTTGTCTTCGACGTATTGTTTGTTTATTTGACCAGATTTCGTTCTGTTTTCCAGATTATAAACAAATTCGTCTAAGGCCGAATGCAGCGTATCATAGTTGCTGATGCTAATCAAACCACCAAGCGTTTGCATGGCTTTTGCTTCAGGGAAATTTTTGTAGTTTTTACCAATGACAATAGGAACCCCAAAAGTAGCGGCCTCTAACGTATTATGAAGCCCCGTACCTCCCATAGCGCCTCCTATATAAGCAATGTCTGCATAGTTATATATTTTGGTTAATAATCCAATGGTGTCTACCACAAAAACCGACTTGTTAACCAGCGTTTCGTTTTTATAATTTGAGTAAAGTACGGTTGGTTTTTGAATCTGTTTGGTCATTGATTTGATCTGATTCAAATCCATATTATGTGGCGCAATGACAAATTTGACATCATCCTTAGAATTATTAATATAATCAATCAACAGCACTTCATCTTCTGGCCAGGTACTACCAGCCACAACACAGGTTTTATTATTCTTAAACTCCGCAATAAAATCCAAAGTATTATCGGAGTTGATTTGATTCCCAACTCGATCAAAACGGGTATCCCCAGAAACAGTGACATTGTTGTAGCCTATAGAATTCAATAACACTTTCGAACCTGTATCCTGTGTAAATATATGGTCAAATGTAAAGAGCAACTGTTTAAGCCAACCCCCATAAAACTTAAAGTAGGCTTGAGAAGGTCTAAACAAGGCTGAAATTAATATGGAAGTGATGTTTCGACGTTTTATTTCCAACAAATAATTGGGCCAAAGATCATACTTAACAAACACGACCAATTCAGGATGGGTGAGGTCTAAAAACTTTTTTACAACAGATTTTTGATCCAAAGGAAGGTACACAACCACATCCGCAATGGGATTGTTTTTTCTAATTTCATAGCCCGAGGGAGAGAAAAAAGTCATCACAAATTTATGTTCTTGATACTGTTTTTTTAAGGGCTCAAAGAAAGGCAATCCTTGCTCGTACTCACCCAAAGACGAACAATGCATCCAAATAACCTTATCAGTTTCTTTCAGTTCTTGAGCTAAAATATTTAGACTTCTACTTCGACCTTCTTGACCCTTTTGAGTTTTTTTATGAAGGCCTCCAAAAAGACGAACAGAAATTGCAGCAAGATCAACGATGATGTTATAAAAAAGTCCCAATAGGCTATTATTTGTAGCAAAAATACATTCTTTATATTAATTTTATGACTAAGCAATGCTAATTTTGTATTTTTGTTTGTGCAATATGTATTGCTTCCTAACGTAATCTTAAACAGATGAACAAAATTCAAATGGTTGACCTAAAAGGTCAATATACTTCTATAAGAGAGCTTGTAAACACTTCCATTCAAGAAGTTATTGATAACGCTTCTTTTATTAATGGGCCAAAGGTCAAAGAATTTCAAGCTAATTTAGAAGCCTATCTTGGTGTCAAACACGTGATTCCTTGTGCCAACGGAACGGATGCCCTACAAATTGCGATGATGGGACTTGGTTTGAAACCGGGTGATGAGGTCATTACCGCTGATTTTACCTTTGCAGCCACGGTTGAAGTGATCGCCTTATTAGGTCTTACCCCTGTTTTAGTGGATGTGGATCCAGATAAATTTAACATTGATGTTGAGGCCATCCAAAAAGCCATCACTCCAAAAACAAAAGCCATTGTCCCCGTTCATTTATTTGGTCAATGTGCCAATATGGATGCCATTATGGAACTGGCAGAAGCTCATAATTTATTTGTAATTGAAGACAACGCCCAAGCTATTGGTGCGAATTACACATCTCAAAATGGTTCAAAAGCCAAAGCTGGAACCATAGGACATGTAGCCTCCACTTCTTTTTTCCCATCCAAAAATTTAGGAGCATATGGCGATGGTGGAGCTATTTTCACGAACGATGACAACTTAGCACACATCATTAGAGGGATTGTAAATCATGGTATGTACAAACGCTATCACCACGATGTAGTTGGAGTAAATTCTCGATTGGATTCCATTCAAGCAGCCATTTTAGATGCAAAGCTCCCAAAACTTGATGCCTATAATAAAGCCCGTCAATCTGCTGCTCGAAAATACAATGCTGCCTTTAAAAGTCACCAAAATATAATCACTCCAAAAGCGGGCAACGGATGTGAAACTATTTGTGACAACTGTGATTGTCACGTATTCCATCAGTATACTTTAAAAATACAAAATGCAGATAGAGATGCCCTAGCTGCGCATTTGCAATCAAAAGACATTCCTTGTGGGGTTTATTATCCAATCCCATTACACAAGCAAAAAGCTTATGTAGATGATCGTTATGACGATGCAGATTTTAAGGTTACAAATGCCTTAATTGATGAAGTGATTTCGTTACCAATGCACACCGAATTAGACGATGATCAAATAGAATTTATCACTTCAACCATTATTAACTTTTTGTCTAAATAATTGTGTTATGAAAAACTCTTTGTTGATTTTACTGAGCATGTTTTCACTGATGATTTCCGCTCAAGATTTGTATTTGCACTGTGGGAAGCTCATTGATACTGAAAACGGAACAGTTTTAACTCAAAAAACAATTGTAGTTTCAGGGACAAAAATTAAATCGATTTTAGATGGATATGTTGAAAGTGTGAGTCCTGAAGATTCAACAATCGACTTAAAAACAAGCGCTGTTATGCCAGGATTGATTGACTTACATGTCCATATGGAAAGTCAATACAACCCAAAAAAATACATGGATCGCTTCACAGAAAACGAGGCTGATATCGCTTTTAAATCTGTAAATTTTGCACGTGTCACTCTCATGTCTGGGTTTACAACCGTAAGAGATTTGGGAGGATCAGGAGTCAATATTTCATTACGAAACGCCATTAATCAAGGTCATATTTTAGGACCTCGTATTTTTACTGCAGGCAAATCTATAGCAACTACAGGAGGGCACGCCGATCCAACCAATGGCATGAAAAAACTATTTATGGGAGATCCTGGGCCAGAACAAGGAGTGATCAATAGTGCAGACGAGGCCAAAAAAGCTGTCCGACAACGGTACAAAAACGGAGCTGATAACATTAAAATCACAGCAACTGGTGGGGTGTTGAGTGTCGCTAAAAACGGACAAAATCCACAGTTTACTCTAGAAGAAGTACAAGCAATTTGTGAGACGGCTAAAGATTATGGGATGATTATTGCTGCCCATGCACATGGCGATGAAGGGATGGAGCGCGCAGTGATTGGAGGAGTAACCACCATCGAGCACGGTACAAAAATGAGTGAGAAAACTATGGATTTAATGAAGTAGTATGGCACCTATTTAGTTCCTACAATTACAGCAGGTAAAGCTGTTGCTGATAATGCCAAAATTAAAGGCTTCTACCCCGAAATAATAGTTCCTAAAGCACTCGAAATTGGTCCTAAAATTCAAAACACCTTTGCCAAAGCCTATAATCGAGGAGTTAAAATTGCTTTCGGAACAGATGCAGGAGTTTTCCCTCATGGTTTAAATGCAAAAGAATTTGGTTATATGGTGGAAGTAGGAATGCCTCCAATGGAAGCACTTCAATCGGCGACGATTACCAATGCTCAAGTTCTCGGTTTATCAGATGAATTAGGGCAATTGAAAGTGGGATATTTAGCAGATATTATAGCTACTCAAAACAATCCTATTGATGAGATTTCAACTCTTGAAAACGTCACTTTTGTGATGAAAGAAGGAGTGGTTTATAAAAATTAAATTATTCCTCAATCGTTTTTGAAGGGCGATCTAAGAAGGAGCATAATAATAATAAAATCATCCCTGTAGTCACTGATAAATCTGCAATATTAAAAATCCCTGTTTTGAATACGCCTCCCAGATCTATATACAAGAAATCAGTCACTGAGCCATATAAAAAGCGATCGTAAAGATTGGCAATTCCACCTCCTGCTATACAACTCAGTCCTGTAACGGATAAGTTGTCAAGTGCTTTATTGGTCAATACATAATACAACACAATTCCCAAAACAATCACAGGCAGTATGAGTAAAAAGATGAGTTTGACCGTAGGGTTGGAGTCGCTACCCAGACTTAAAAATGCTCCAGAGTTTTCGACATTCATCAATTGTAATTGTGTTCCTATAAGTTCTGTTCTTGAGCCAGGTACAACCTGCTCACGGACAATTCCTTTAGAAATCTGGTCCAAACCAATGTTTAAAATTACAAGAATAAGGATTAAAATAGTTCGAGTATTCATAAACGTTTAGTTTTCGAAAGTTGCTGATTTTGTGTCCATCTCTCGGTTTATTTTTTTCACTAAGCCTTGCAGTACTTTGCCGGGACCTACCTCAACAAATTCATTAGCTCCATCCTGAATCATTTGTTGAACGGATTGTGTCCATTTAACGGGTGCTGTCAGTTGAGATATTAAATTTGCTTTAATTTCAGATTCATTGAGAACCGGCATCGCAGTCACATTTTGATAAATAGGACAGCTTGGTGTGTGGAATTCGGTATTTTCTATAGCGGCCGCCAATTGTTCTTTAGCCGGTGCCATTAAGGGCGAATGAAAAGCCCCTCCAACAGGGAGTACGAGTGCACGTCTTGCGCCTTTTTCTTTTAGTGCTTCACAAGCCAAATGAATGGCGTCTATGGCACCAGAAATCACCAATTGACCTGGGCAGTTATAATTTGCAGCCACTACAATTCCATCGATGGAATTACAAGTTTCTTCAACAATTTCATTTTCCAAGCCCAATACTGCAGCCATGGTTCCTTTGGTCAAATCACAAGCTTTTTGCATGGCTTGAGCACGTTGAGAAACAAGTTTTAGTCCATCTTCAAACCGCAGTGTCCCATTGGCTACCAAAGCTGAAAATTCTCCAAGCGAATGCCCTGCAACCATATCTGGTTGAAAACCGCTTCCTAAACTTTTTGCTAAAATCACAGAGTGTAAAAAGATTGCAGGCTGTGTCACCTTTGTCTCTTTTAAATCGTCCACACTGCCTTCAAACATAATGGATGTAATATCGAATCCTAAAATGTCATTGGCTTGATCAAAAAGCGATTTTGCAGCAGCTGAATTTTCATAGAGTGGTAATCCCATCCCCGTAAATTGAGCACCTTGTCCTGGAAATATATATGCTTTCATGTCTATTTATTTTTTGTTTTTTATCGTCTTTTGTAAGTGATGTATGAAAAATCAAATTTATGCAAATCATCTTTTTCATGATGCACCCGATTGGTTTCTTTCCAAATAGTATCGCTTAAAACAGGAAAAAAAGTATCGCCTTCAAAGTTGTGGTGTACTCTGGTAAATTCGATGGTGTCCACGACCTCTAAGGCTTGTTTGTAAATTTCGCCTCCTCCAATAATGAATGGATTTTCATCTTGTTTAGCGGCTTCGATTGCAGCTTCTAAAGAGTTCACGACTACAACCCCTTCAGCTGCTTTATAATCTGGTTGTCTTGTAATTACAATGTGTGTTCTGTTGGGCAAAGGCTTCGGGAAACTTTCAAAGGTTTTTCGTCCCATGATGATACAATGCCCAGAAGTGAGTTCCTTAAATCGTTTCAGGTCATTTTTCAAATGCCAAATCAGTTCATTGTCTTTTCCGATCACATCATTTTCAGATACGGCGACAATAAGTGTGAGATTTGAAAATTGGTTTGTTGTTTTCAATAGAATAAATTAGAGCACAAAAGTAAGGGTTTCTGTTAAATTAAACAGCAACGGCCCCTTTGATATGTGGGTGTGGATCATATCCTTCTAAGGTAAAGTCTTCAAATGTGAAGTCAAAAATATCTTTTATCTCTGGATTCAGAGTCATTTTCGGAAGTGGGCGAAGCTCTCTACTTAGCTGTGTTTCCACTTGCTCAATATGATTGCTGTAAATATGAGCATCTCCAAAAGTATGAATAAATTCTCCTGCTTCATAGCCACAAACTTGTGCCATCATCATAGTTAAAAGAGCATAGGAAGCTATATTAAATGGAACCCCTAGAAAAATATCCGCACTACGCTGATACAGTTGACAAGACAGTTTTCCATCACTCACATAGAACTGAAAAAAGGCATGACAAGGAGGAAGTGCAGCTTTGTTATTTGCTACATTTTCGCTGAATGATTTTGAAGTATCGGGAAGTACAGAAGGGTTCCAAGCAGATACCAACATACGTCGGCTGTTTGGATTTGTTTTTAGGGTTTCAATAACTTCTGTGATTTGATCAATTTCATCACTATTCCAATTGCGCCATTGGTGTCCATACACAGGGCCGAGGTCGCCATTTTCATCCGCCCAAGCATTCCATATTTTAACACCATTTTCGGTGAGGTAATCGGTATTTGTATCACCTTTTAAAAACCAAAGCAATTCATAAATAATCGATTTAAGATGTAATTTCTTAGTGGTCACCATCGGGAAACCCTCACTAAGATCGAAACGCATTTGATGCCCAAATACACTTTTAGTGCCTGTTCCGGTACGGTCTCCTTTTTCATTTCCTGTTTCTAGCACATGGGATACAAGTTCTAAGTATTGTTTCATTTTCAGTGTTATTTTGTAAAGTTAAAAATAAAAAAAGCTTCAATCTTAAAGAAATTGAAGCTTGTAATAATTTTAAAAGTTATTAACTATTTAGCCGATAATAGCGCCAGCAATTGTGGCCGATAAAAGGGAGGCAATAGTCCCTCCAATTAGCGCTTTGATTCCAAATTCAGAAAGTGTTTTTCTTTGCCCTGGTGCCAACGACCCGATCCCACCAATTTGAATTCCTATAGAAGCAAAATTGGCAAATCCACATAACATATAGGTTGCCATGATGATTGATTTTTCATATTTTAAGTGCAATATATTTAAGGGGTTTTTTAAATCAGCTAACTGAATATATCCAACAAACTCACTCGCTGCAAGTTTTATTCCTAAAAGCTGTCCCATTAGAGCAATATCTTCTTTAGCGATTCCAATTAACCACATAAGAGGAGCAAAGGCATATCCTAGAATAAATTCTAGTGAAAACGACTTATATGAAGTATTTGAAGCTACCCAGTTGTTAAGAGTTGTGAAGTCTCCTACCCATCCTAGCATTCCGTTAATCATGGCGATAAACGCTAAAAACACCAAGAGCATTGCGCCAATATTTAAGGCTAACTTCAAACCTTCGGTGGTGCCGTTTGCAATGGATTCTAAAATATTTGAACCAATTTTCTCTTGAGATATATGAATTTCATTGTCAATAGCTTCTACTTGCGGATAGAGTATTTTTGAAATCACAATTGCACCTGGAGCTGCCATTACAGAAGCCGTTAATAAATGTTTAGCATAAAATAAACGCAAGGCTTCGTCTTCTCCTCCTAGAAATCCAATATAGGCCGCCAATACACCACCAGCAACCGTTGCCATACCGCCAATCATAACCAATAATATTTCGGAACGGTTCATTTTTTCTAAGTATGCTTTAATCATCAAAGGCGATTCTGTTTGACCCAAAAATATGTTTCCTGCGACACTCAAGCTTTCTGCTCCAGAAACCTGAAGGAGCTTACTAAGTAGCCAAGCCAGTCCCTTCACTACTCGTTGAATGATTCCTAAATAAAATAATACAGACGTCAGTGCAGAAAAGAAAATAACAGTTGGTAAAATTGAAATGGCAAATGTTACTAAAGGTGCTTCAATCTCACCTGTAGAAAACGCAGCGAACAGGAACTTAGTACCTTCCATTGTAAAATCTAAAACGGCAATAAATAAGCTTCCGACCCACTCAAAAAAGGATTGAACAACGGACACTTTTAGAACTCCAATAGCTAAAATGATTTGAGCTCCTAAACCCAAACCAACCGTCCTCCAATTAATGGATTTTTTGTTCGCACTAAAAAGATATGAAATTAAAATTAAGACAAACATTCCAAGAAGTCCTCTTAACAGACTTTCAATTGTAAACCCTTGACTCGATACAATTTCGGAAGTTGATTGCTGTGCAGCAATCGATTGAATATTTGTAAATATTACAAATACAATGACCATTATTTTTTTCATTCTGTGTGTTGTTAGCGTTTAGAGATCTCGTCTCTTATCTTAGCAGCAGTTTCATAGTCTTCATTAGCAACTGCCTTTGTTAGTAATTCTTGTAATTCTTTAACAGATTTGGAGGAGTATCCGTCGCTGGAAATTTCTATTTCCTCAGTTTCAAACTCTAAGTCATCAAATAACAATACATCTTCAGGTTGATTTTCATCATCATCTTTTTTGGAATCTGTTTTTAGTATGATTCCAGCTTTTTCTAAAATGTTTTTATAGGTAAATATGGGTGCAGAAAAACGCAATGCGAGTGCAATCGCATCACTGGTTCGAGCATCGATAATTTCTTCAACTTTATCGTGTTCGCAAATAAGAGAGGCATAAAAAACACCATCCACTAGTTTGTGAATGATGACTTGTTTAACGACGATATCAAACCGATCGGAAAAGTTTTTAAATAAATCGTGCGTTAAAGGTCTTGGAGGTTGGATGTCTTTTTCTAAAGCAATAGCAATAGACTGTGCTTCGAAAGCTCCTATAACAATTGGAAGTTTTCGCTGCCCATCTACTTCACTCAAAATCAAAGCGTAAGCACCGCTTTGAGTTTGGCTGTAGGAAATACCTTTTATGTTAAGACGAACTAAGCTCATGAGTTATAAGACAAAGAACAGTTTTAATTCGTAAAGTACCAAACCCAAGACAAATTAGTTTTGTATTACAGTGATTGCAAATACTGCTTTATATGGAATAGCCACTTGTAAGTTTTATGAATTCTGAGCTTTGAAAACCTTTAATTTTTCAATCAATTTTGGAACCACTTCAAAAGCATCTCCTACAATCCCGTAATCAGCAGCTTTGAAAAACGGCGCTTCAGGATCGGTGTTAATAACGACTTTGATTTTGGATGAATTGATCCCTGCCAAATGTTGTATGGCTCCCGAAATTCCAATAGCTATGTACAAGTTTGTTGCCACAGGCTTTCCTGTTTGCCCAACATGTTCGCTATGGGGCCTCCAACCCAAATCCGAAACAGGTTTTGAACAGGCTGTTGCTGCTCCAAGAACGTCTGCCAATTCCTCAACCATTCCCCAGTTTTCAGGCCCTTTCAATCCGCGACCTGCCGATACGACGACTTCTGCATCAGCAATGCTGACTTTATCACTTGCCTTATCAACGGAGGTTACACTTGTAGTGGAACTCACTAAATTTGGTGAAAAATCTTCCATCTGAGCAGTGGTTGGATTTTCTAACAATCCAAAGGAGTTATTGGAGACGCCTATAATTTTTATAGCGGTGGAGATTTCAGTATTACAAAAGGCCTTATTCGTAAAAGCAGTTCGTTTTACAACAAAAGGGCTTAGGCTTGAAGGTGCTGCCACCACATTAGATGCGTAACCAGCTTTTAAACCAACCGTTAAAAGAGGTGCAATATAACGACTGTCGGCACTTGCGCTTAAAATGACTACCGTTGCTGCTTCTTTTTCTGCAGCTTGTTTGATCGCATCTGCATATATTTTGGCATTAAACGCATTCACGGAATTTATGTTTAATACTTTTTCTACGCCATAAGTTCCCAGTTCAGAAGCTTCGCCTGCGTTAAAGGTGAGCGCTACTAGGTTAGTGTTCATAGCTTCTGCTACGGCCTTACCATAGGATGCAGCTTCTAAGGCTGCTTTTTTGAAATTTCCTTGATCAGATTCTGTATATACTAAAACGGACATGTTTCTTTTTTTTAAAATGAATTAAATAACTTTTGCTTCGTTATGAAGTAGGTTGATGAGTTCATCAATATGATCGGCTTCCACTAATTTAACAGTACCTCGGGGAGCTGGTTTTTCAAAAGAAACAGAGTGGGTTTGGGACGCTTCAGCTGCAGGCTCAACCACAGTGAGTGGTTTTTTTCGAGCCATCATAATCCCTCTCATATTTGGGATTCTTAAATCACTTTCTTCTACCAATCCTTTTTGTCCACCAATAACCAGTGGTAAAACCGTTGAAATGGTTTCTTTTCCTCCATCAATTTCACGCACTGCTGTGGCGTTTGTACCTTCAATTTCTAAGCTGATACAATTGGTTACAAAGTTGGCGTCTAGCATTGCTGCTAACATTCCAGGAACCATTCCTCCATTGTAATCAATAGATTCACGACCTGCTATGATAAGGTCATAACCGCCTCCTTTTGCAGCGGCAGCTAAATACGTAGCGACTGTGTGCCCATCTATTGCTTCTGCGTTTATGCGAATTGCGGCATCTGCACCAATAGCGAGGGCTTTTCGGAGCGTTGGCTCCGTTTCTGCGCCACCAACACTGATGATATCTATAGTTGCGTTTTGTTTTTCTTTAAACCACATGGCACGGGTCAATCCAAACTCATCATTAGGATTGATAACATATTGAACTCCATTGGTGTCAAATTTAGTATCTCCTTCTGTGAAATTAATTTTAGAAGTCGTGTCGGGAACATGACTAATACAGACTAATAGTTTCATTTTTTATTCTCTTTATAATAGTCAACGAAAGTAAATAAAAAACTTTAAATTTCCTATGCATGCATAGGAAATTTTAGTGAAATCTTATATTTATAATTGAGTATTATTCTTATTTTTGTCCCTCATAAAAATCAATTAATGAAAACAATTCAGTTTAGAGAAGCAATATGTGAAGCGATGAGTGAAGAAATGCGTCGCGATGAGAGCATTTATTTAATGGGTGAAGAAGTTGCCGAGTACAATGGGGCTTATAAAGCATCCAAAGGAATGTTGGATGAATTTGGTGCTAAACGTGTTATTGACACGCCTATTGCAGAGTTAGGATTTTCAGGAATTGCTGTAGGATCTACCATGACAGGCAACCGTCCTATTGTGGAGTTTATGACTTTTAACTTCTCCTTAGTTGGAATTGATCAAATTATAAATAATGCGGCAAAAATCAGGCAAATGTCTGGCGGACAGTTTAAGTGTCCTATAGTATTTAGAGGTCCAACAGGTTCAGCAGGTCAGTTAGGAGCAACGCACTCACAAGCTTTTGAAAACTGGTTTGCTAATTGCCCAGGTCTTAAAGTGATAGTGCCATCTAATCCATACGATGCAAAAGGATTGTTAAAAGCAGCTATCCGTGATGACGATCCTGTTATTTTTATGGAGAGTGAGCAAATGTATGGTGATAAAGGAGAAGTTCCAGAAGGCGAATATATTTTGCCAATTGGAGTTGCTGAGATCAAACGTGAAGGAACCGATGTGACTATCGTATCTTTTGGGAAAATTATAAAAGAAGCCTATACGGCTGCGGATGCATTAGCAAAAGAAGGAATCTCATGTGAGGTGATCGACCTAAGAACCGTTCGTCCTTTGGATATTAATACTATTTTGGACTCTGTTAAAAAGACTAACCGCTTGGTAGTTCTTGAAGAAGCATGGCCCTTTGGAAACGTATCAACTGAAATTACTTACCAAGTTCAAGAAAAAGCATTTGATTTTTTAGATGCTCCAATTATAAAAATTAACACGGCCGATACACCTGCACCATACTCCCCCAATTTATTAAAAGAATGGTTGCCTAATAGTGATGATGTAGTAAAAGCGGTAAAGAAAGTATTATATAAATAAATTTCTTGTCACTTTTTTGGTTTGATTGTTGATGAAGTACAAAATATGAGATACTACTTATTATGTATGGTATTGATGCTGTCAATACATCTTTCTGCTCAAACGAAAGTTAGTGGATCTGTTTATGATCAAGACAACCAGCCAGTTGCGTTTGCAAATGTTCTTTTTAAGAATTCTTCCGAAGGAGTCATCTCCGATTTTGATGGCAATTTTTTACTAGAGTCTGAAAACAACCACTCTTCAATAGTGGTGTCTTTTGTAGGGTTTGAAACAACCGAATTAAAACTTAAATCTAAAACCAGTACAGGTCTTAAAATTGTGCTGCAAACAGGCTTTGAGCTAGATGAAGTTTTGATTGTTAACAAACCTAAAAAACGTTTAAAAAAGAAAGAAAACCCTGCCTACAAAATAATGAGAGGGATTTGGGCGCATAAAAAGAAGAATGGACTCAGTCTGGTTGAACATTACGAATACAAGAAATATGCTTCCACTGAAATAGGACTCAATAACATTGACCAGAAATTTTTAAAGCGTCTTTTAAGAAATGATTATGACTCTGTCATTTCTATTATCAAACAGGACAAGCGAAATAAAAAGTTCTTTATTCCTGTTTACCTAAACGAAAAAATTCAGAACGTTTATGGCGACAACTTATTAAATAAAAAAACTGAACTCATCAGTGCTGAAAAGGAGGTGGGGGTTCAACAAGATGGTTTTGTATTTGACCGTATTAGTAATATTTTCAAAGAGATCAATATTTACGAAAACAATATTGCACTTCTAAATAGGTCGTTTGTGAGTCCACTTTCTACGGAAGGATTTGGTTCATATGATTATGTACTTCAGGATAGTATTGTGTCAAATTCTAGGACTAAATATCGGATCTACTTTTTTCCACGCAAAGAAGGCGATTTAGTATTCGAAGGAAATTTTGTTGTTACGGATAGTGTCTTTGCCGTGAATTCCATTAGTATGCGTGTGAATCCTAAAATCAATTTAAACCTGATTCGAAATTTGTATTTTGAAAAAACATTTTCGATTGAAAATGACAGCGTATTTTTGCCTCAAAATAATGTATATGAAGCAGATATCACCTTGTTAACTAAAAATGATAAAGAAAAAGGACTCTACGTAAAGCGGACCGAAACTTTTGAAAATTATGATTTCACAAAGAAAAAAACAATAGATTTTTACAATACTAAAATTGTAAAATACAGACATGATCAGTTTGAAAAAAGTGAGGAATTTTGGAAAGAGAATTTACCAGAAAGTATTAATAATAGCGATTCAGAGTCGGTACTTTCAAACCTAAAAGACAACAAGAAAATTAAAAATATAACAGGTTTGATACGGACCCTGTCTAGTGGCTATTTTAAAGTTTCTAACTACATTGAATTTGGATCTATTTGGAATACAGTTGCTTTTAACGATGTGGAGGGAATTAAGGTCTCCGCAGGATTTAGATCATTCAAAACTTTAGACGACCGATTTAGGGTAAAAGGAAAGGTAGCTTATGGTTTTTTGGACGAGCAGTTCAAATATTATTTAGACACTAAATATTTATTGAGTTACAAGCCAAGAATTTCGGTGGGCTTTAGCTATCTAAATGACACCGATCAGTTGGGGTCTAAATTAATAGACAGTTATGGGACTACTTCAGGGAGATTTGGCAGCTCTTCACTTTTTAGTAGAGGGGAAAACTACTTTTTGTCTCGTATTAATGAAGTATCTGCAAATATAAATGTTGAGGTTTACAGAAATTTCATTATTGGCGTCAATTACTCAAACAACCGCATCAAATCTGCAGCTCCAGATAAGTTTTCAATCGATTATTTTGATGAGACAGAGCAAAAGGTCAAGTCGAGTTTAGTTGATAATAATGCAGAACTGTATTTTTCTTTTACTCCCAATCGAAACATTTTTGGATATGGAGTTGAAAGAAAATTTGGACTCAACCTTTTCCCAACATTCTTATTAAGTTTTCAGAAAGGTTTAAAAATTGGTTCTGGACAGACCGATTATTCAAAGCTGTTGTTTTCGTATAACCAACCTTTAAAACTCGGTAAGTTTGGAGTTCTTGATAACACACTAGCTGTCGGTAAAATATTTGGAGATGCACCACTATCCGTTTTGAGTCCCGCCCCAGCCAATCAAACTTATTCTCTTGTGCCCAACACCTTTTCGCTCTTAAATTATTATGATTTTGTGGTCGACCAATTTTTGGTAGGACATTTTGAGCATCATTTTAACGGCATTATTTTAAATAGAATCCCCCTCATTAATAAACTCAAACTAAGAAGTGTTGTGACCTTCAGAGGAATTATAGGAAATATATCAGATCGAAACAGAAGCATTAATCGATCTTCTATTGTTTATAACACCCCAAAGGAGCTTTACTATGAATATGGATTTGGAATAGAAAACATTGGTTTTGGAAACCTAAGAATATTTCGAGTGGATTGTATATGGCGCTCCGAATTTGTGAATCTCAACAGCTCTACACCCAACTTTGGAGTCCGATTAAAAATCTCTCCTGACTTTTAAGAAGGAAAACAACACAGTTTATTTGTTTTTTATTGACTTGTAATATAGGTTGAAATCCACCTGTTGTAATAATGTTAAATTAGGTTTTTTAGTTCCTTATCAATTTACTACATTTACGCCCGTAAAAATAAACAAAATTACATTATGGAATCAATGATGATTTGGATGCCAATTGCAATGGCACTTTTAGGATTAATTTACATGCTAGTTAAAAAATCTTGGGTAATGAAACAAGATGCTGGTGATGGTAAAATGAAAGAAATTTCGGACCACATCTATGTAGGTGCTTTGGCATTTTTAAAAGCTGAATACAGATTACTAACGTTTTTTGTGATTGGAGCCAGCCTTATTCTTGCCGCAATTGCTTTTTATATGGATACTACTTACCTCATTGTAGTAGCCTTTGTGATTGGAGCTATATTTTCTGCATTTGCAGGAAACATAGGGATGAAAATTGCTACAAAAACAAATGTTAGAACAACACAAGCGGCTAAAACGAGTTTGCCAAATGCATTAAAAATTTCTTTTGGTGGCGGTACGGTGATGGGACTAGGCGTTGCTGGTTTAGCGGTCTTAGGTTTGACACTTTTCTTTATTATCTTCTTTCAATTGTTTATGGGAGGCGAATGGACAAACACTACTGATATGACAATTGTTTTAGAAGCATTAGCAGGGTTCTCTTTAGGAGCTGAGTCTATTGCCTTATTTGCAAGAGTTGGTGGAGGAATCTACACTAAAGCAGCTGATGTTGGTGCTGATTTAGCAGGAAAAGTACAAGCAGATATTCCTGAAGATGATCCAAGAAACCCGGCAACAATTGCTGATAACGTTGGTGACAATGTTGGAGATGTTGCAGGAATGGGAGCTGATTTATTTGGATCCTATGTTGCAACTGTATTAGCTGCTATGGTTTTAGGAAACTATGTCATTAAAGATATGGGCGGTAGTATTGCAGATGATTTTGGTGGAATTGGACCAATTTTATTACCAATGTCAATTGCTGGAGTTGGAATTATCATTTCACTTATAGGAACCTTATTAGTTAAAATTTCTACGAACGACGCAAAAGAAGCAGACGTACAAAAGGCTTTAAACATAGGAAACTGGGCATCTATAGCAATGGTTGCTGCAGCATGTTTTGGATTAGCAACTTGGATGTTACCAGAAACCATGCAAATGGAATTCTTCGGCGAAGGTCTTCAAGAAATATCTTCAATCCGTGTATTTTATGCATGTTTAGTAGGTCTTGTAGTAGGCGCTGGAATCTCAGCATTTACGGAATATTATACAGGGTTAGGTTCGAAGCCAATCTTAAAAATTGTACAACAATCAAGTACAGGGGCAGGAACCAACATTATAGCTGGTTTAGCAACAGGAATGATTTCTACATTCTCATCTGTATTATTATTTGCAGCGGCGATATGGGCATCATATGCCTTAGCTGGATTTTACGGAGTTGCCTTAGCGGCTTCAGCCATGATGGCAACCACAGCAATGCAATTAGCGATTGATGCTTTTGGTCCTATTGCTGATAATGCTGGAGGTATAGCAGAAATGAGTGAGCAAGATCCCATCGTTAGAGAACGTACGGATATTTTGGATGCTGTAGGTAATACAACTGCTGCAACAGGAAAAGGATTTGCAATTGCATCTGCAGCCTTAACTTCTTTAGCCTTGTTTGCTGCCTATGTAACTTTTACTGGGATTGATGGAATTAACATTTTTAAAGCACCCGTATTAGCCATGTTATTTGTGGGTGGAATGGTACCAGTAGTGTTTTCTGCATTAGCAATGAATGCCGTTGGAAAAGCAGCTATGGAAATGGTAAACGAAGTGGTAAGACAGTTTAAAGAAATTCCAGGGATTATGGAAGGAACTGGAAAACCAGAATACGATAAATGTGTCGATATTTCAACCAAAGCATCTTTGAAAGAAATGATGTTACCTGGTATCTTAACAATTGGATTCCCGATACTAGTTGTATTGGTAGGAAAGTTAGTATACCAAGATAGCAATATGTTGGTAGCTGAAATGCTAGGAGGCTACATGGCGGGTGTTACCGTAAGTGGAGTACTTTGGGCTATTTTCCAGAACAATGCAGGGGGTGCTTGGGACAACGCTAAAAAATCTTTTGAAGCAGGTGTTGAGATCAATGGTGTCATGACTTACAAAGGATCGGAAGCGCACAAGGCAGCCGTGACGGGAGATACCGTTGGAGATCCTTTTAAAGATACATCAGGGCCGTCCATGAATATCTTAATTAAACTTACATGTCTTATTGGACTGGTGATTGCACCGATCTTAGGAGGGCATTCACTAGAAGAGGCACATGCATCACACGATGTGAATGTAGAAGTTATATACAATAATTCAGAGGACACAGTCGACTCAGCAAAAGCATCTATTACATACAGTAAAGTAGTTGACGGTTCTGTTGTTGTTACTGAAAAAACCTTTAAAGGCACACAACAAGAAGTTGAAGATGCAGTCGATGCATTTTTAAATGAAAAATAAATGTGGTGTAATTGAGTACTACAACATAAAAAAATCCCGCAGAAGCGGGATTTTTTTGGTTTATATAAGAAGCTGGTTACTAAAACAAACCGTTTATTTCAGCATCAATTTTATTAATGATAAAACCAAGGTCTTCTTCGTTTTCAACAAAGTCCAAGTCATCTACGTCAATAATAAGTAACTTTCCTTTTGAATACCCATGAATCCATGCTTCGTAGCGCTCGTTTAAACGGCTTAGGTAGTCAATGCTAATAGAGTTTTCATAATCACGTCCACGTTTATGAATTTGAGATACGAGGTTTGGAATCGAGCTTCTCAAATAAATAATAAGGTCAGGGCTTTGTACCAAAGACTCCATAAGACCAAAAAGGGACGCGTAATTTTCAAAATCACGATTGGTCATCAAACCCATCGCATGCAAGTTAGGTGCAAAAATATTTGCATCTTCATAGATCGTACGATCTTGTATAATATCTTTTCCGCTTTCGCGAATTTGTAAAACCTGACGGAATCTACTGTTTAAAAAATAGACTTGGAGGTTAAAGCTCCAACGTTCCATTTGGTTATAAAAATCATCCAAATAAGGGTTGTCCACCACATCTTCAAGTTGGGCTTCCCAGTTATAATGTTTCGCGAGTAATTGGGTTAGGGTTGTTTTTCCTGCCCCGATATTTCCGGCAATTGCAACATGCATAATATCAATTGTTTAATAGTTGGTAGTGATGAAGAAATTCTTCGTCATAAATATACAAGGTTTGATTGATTACAAAAAACTGTTTAACTAAAACTTTGGGTAAGTTTAACATCACAAACACATCACTGTTTTTTTGTTTATAGTAAATAGAGTTGTTTTTCTTTAAAAATAAGATGCCATTCCATAGTTTTAAATCTGTAAATCCGTCATGTGGGAGTCTCGAAATTAAACTCCCCATATAATTATAGCATTGCACCTCTTTTTCTGTGAGGACCCAACAACTGTTGTAATCACTATCTAAAGCCAGAATATCATTTTGGAACGTTGCTGCTCTCACACGAATTTTGGAAGTGTTGTAGTCAAACAATTCCAACTGAAGTGCATTAGAATCAAACAACCAAAAAGTGGTGTCATTTCCATATGAGATATGCGACAGTGTTCGCAATGGATTTAAGCTGTTAAAGTCAATAGTAATCAGGTCTGCTAAACGATTGTCTAAAAGGGTAACACTATTAAAATCTTTATAAAACAAGGCGAGCTTAAGGGCATTAAAGACTGAAACTTTTTCAATAATTCCTCTCTCTAAATTGCTATAATTTTGAAGTTCTAGATTGCTTTTTTTGTAAAGTGTATTTGATTTTAGAAAGTAAATAGATTCAAAGGAATCTACCCCAACAAAGCGATCCCACTCGAAAGGAATGGATTTTGTTAGGTCGGCACTTAGGTGAGTTTGACCGAACCCCAAATAGTTAAAAAACAGTAGTAAATATAAAGTATGTTTCATTCTGAGTTGAAAAGTACAAATTTTTTTATTACGAATTTGAAACATTTTTGAACTTCACTCGTCTTATACATGTAATAAATTTAAAAATCATGAATACAAACATCAAAATTACATTCTTACTTTTTTTTACGACAGTTTCATTAATAGCACAAGATTTTCAAGGAATAGCCACCTACAAAACCCAGCGCAAGTTGGATATCGAGATAGATAGTACACAAGTTGGTGGTATGCAAGATGAGATCATGGCCATGCTTAAAAAGCAGTTTGAGAAAACCTATATTTTGACATTCAATAAGGATGAATCCTTTTACAAAGAAGACGAGTCTTTAGCCCCACCCGCAAAGGGCGGAGTGATGGTATTTGTGTCGGATAGCGGTTCTGGAATTTTATACAAAAACATAAAAGAGCAGCGTTATGTCAAACAGACCGACTTTCTAGGAAAGGAGTTTTTGATTCAAGACTCCTTAAATACATTAGGATGGCAACTACAAAGCGAGACTAAAAACATAGGCACTTATACTTGTTTTAAAGCGACTCTAGAGCGGGAGGTAGAATCAGATCATGAAGGCATTAAAGAACCAGAAACTGTGACGGCTTGGTACACCCCACAAATTCCTGTGAGCAATGGCCCCGAAGAATTTCAAGGATTACCAGGTCTAATCCTAGAACTAAGTTACGACTCACAAACTATTTTGTGTAGTAAGATTTTATTGAATCCGGAAAAACAAATTAAGATTAAAGAGCCCACAAATGGAGATGTGGTTAGCCAGTCGGAATACGATGCTATTATGATCAAAAAAATCAAAGAAATGGAATTTCAAAACGAGGGAAGAAATGACGAGAATTCTTTTATCCTTAAAATTGGAGATTAATTTGGGTAAAATTTAACTTAAATGTTTCAAACAATATGTAGTTTTGTTAAACAAAAACTTAAAATATGATCTTTAGAAATAAAACCCCTCTCATAGGGTTAATGTTGTTTTTAACATCTACCAGCTTCGCCCAAAACTTTCAAGGAAAGGCATACTACTTTTCCAAAACGTCTGTAGATATGGACAGTTGGGGAGGTCAAAACATGAGTGAAGATCGAAAAAAACAAATTGCAGACCGCATGCGCAGCATGTTTGAGAAAACGTATATTTTGAACTTCGATCGAGAGGCTTCCACCTACAAAGAAGAAGAGGTTTTAGAAGCGCCTGGCGGAGGACGTGGATTTGGCATGTGGGGCAGTAGTTTTTCTGCAGGAATGCAATACAAAAATATTAAATCTCAACAGTATTTACAGGATCAAGAGTTTTTTGGAAAACAATTTTTAATCACAGATTCATTGTCTAAACTCGATTGGAAATTGGGAACTGAAACAAAACAAATTGGTCAATATCTATGTATGAAAGCGACGGCCGTCAAAACAGTAGACGAATTTGATTGGAGAAGCATGCGAAGAAAACCAAAATCCAAAGAAGTTAAAGATGCGGAGGTTCAAAAAGACTCTACAGTAACTTCTGTTTCTGAGGATATAGAAATACCAAAACAAATTGAAGTCACAGCATGGTACACCCCACAGATTCCTGTGAGCCAAGGTCCCGGAGATTTCTGGGGACTTCCAGGACTCATCCTTGAAGTAAACACCGATAAGACCACTATCTTATGTTCAAAAATTATAATGAACCCACAAGAGAAAGTTGAGATCAAAGCGCCAGAAAAGGGCGATGTGGTTTCTCGAAAAGAGTACAATGAAACAGTGAAGAAAAAAATGGAAGAAATGCGCTCCATGTACGGAGGTCGTAGAAACAAGCGCCGAAATTAAACAAGCCCAAAATTAACCAATATTATATGAAAAATTTTATTCCAATTATATTCCTGTTAATGAGTATGGCAGGGTTTTCTCAAGTAAAACTAGAAGGGATCATTAAAGACAGCTTGGGAAGTCCTCTAGAATTAGCAAATGTGATCGCCATTAACAAAGCGACCAAATCCTTGGATTCCTATGGCATTACCAATGATGAAGGTCGGTTCCGATTGGATCTAAAAAAGAATACCACCTATACCATCCAAGCCAGTTATATTGGAATGCAATCTTTAGACGAAGTTTTAGAAACAAAAGAAGAAAACATCAATAAAGACTTTATACTTTTTGAAGACAATTCTTTGGATGAGGTAGAATTGGTTTATGAAATGCCAGTTACCATCAGCGGAGATACGCTCGTGTACAATGCAGATTCTTTTAATACAGGTACCGAACGAAAATTAGAAGATGTCTTAAAAAACCTCCCCGGAGTTGAAATTAATGACGACGGTCAAGTGGAGGTTGAAGGTAAGGTCGTCAATAAATTGATGGTGGAAGGCAAAGATTTCTTTGATGGCGATACTAAATTAGCCACTAAAAACATTCCATCCAGTGCAGTGGATAAAGTTCAGGTATTAAAAAACTATTCAGAAGTAGGGCAATTGGGAAGTGTTACCAACAACCAAGATAATATTGCCATCAATATTAAACTAAAAGAGGGTAAGAAAAATTTCTGGTTTGGAAACATTACTGTTGGAGCCGGAGACGCACAGGCAAATTCACTGTATTTACTTCAGCCCAAACTTTTTTATTACAGTCCTGAATACAGTGTAAACTTCATTGGAGACCTCAATAATATTGGAGAAGTTGCTTTCTCACGTCGCGATTATTTTAATTTCTCTGGCGGCTTTCGATCGCCCAGTCAAAGCAGTGGAACCAGTTTGAGTTTAGGAAATAATGACATTGGATTTTTATTACTTCAAAATAACCGTGCCAAGGACATCAATACAAAATTTGGTGCGGCTAATTTTAGTTGGTCCCCAAAAAAGACTTTGGATATTGGTGGATTCGCTATTTTTTCAAACAGTAAAAACGAACTGCAAGAAAACAGAAGTGTTCAGTATGTTGAAGCTCCCGCGGGGTTTTCAGATGAGGATACGCAGAGTAACACCACTCAGAATAACGATTTGGGAATGCTGAAGTTAACCACTAAGTACCAACCAAACGCGAGCAATCAACTCGAGTATGAAGCCCTTGGGAATTTATCTAAAAGCTCACAAGACCAACGGTTCAATTCGTCTTTAAATGGCGCTATCAATCAGTTAGAAAACACCAATCCGTTTAGTTTTAATCAGAGTTTGAACTATTATTACACATTGAATGAAACCAATATTTTTGCATTTGAAGCCCAGCATCTTATCAAAGATGAAGACCCTTTTTACAATGCGATTCTAGAGGATAAAGCCAATTATGAAAGCACAGCAAATATCCTTGGTTTAGATGGGGCTCAACTGGATTATAACTTTGGTCAAGAAAAACGCGTACAGTCCAATCAAGTCGATGCTAAATTGGATTATTGGAATATTTTAAACAAAAAAAGCAACATTAATTTGACGCTTGGAACCATTTTGAGCCACCAACAATTTGACTCTCATATTTTTCAATATTTAGATGACCAAACTGAAGTTAACCCGACTCCTGCAGTGGCAGGTGTGGCAGCAACCAACGATATAGCATATAACTTCTCGGATGTATATTTAGGATTTCATTACCGACTAAAATCGGGTAAATTTACGTTTACTCCTGGAGTAGCGGCACATGCCTATGCAATTTCAAACACACAAATGGGTGCAAAGACGACGGATAATTTCTTTAGATTTTTGCCGGATATGAATGTTATTTTTCAAATCAAAAAGAGTGAAACTTTGAATTTGAATTACCGCATGCAAACACAGTTTACAGATGTATCTCAATTTGCGAGTGGCTTGGTTCTTAACAACTACAACTCCTTGTTCTCGGGATCACCTGATTTGCAAAGTGCACTTTCACACAACTTGAATGTGTCCTATTACAGTTTTAATATGTTTAATTATACCAACGTATTTGCGAATATCAATTACAACAAAAGTATTGACAATGTCCGAACAGTATCTCAGTTTGTGCCTGGAAGTGTGATTCGTGTATCCACGCCATTCAATTCAGATTTTGCCGATGAAAGCTTGTCTGCCAATGGTCGTTTTCAGCGTACTTTTGGGAAGTTACGCGCCTCCGTCAGGGCAAATTTGAATTACTCTAAATTTAACCAATTCCTGCAAGACAGGCGAACCGTAAATGAAAGTTTTTCACAAACTTACAGAACACAACTACGCACCAACTTTAGAACAGCTCCCAATGTCGATTTAAGTTATAGATATTCTATTCAAGACAATAATCTTGGAGCGAACTCCACCAAGTTTTTTACAAAAAGCCCATCTATTGAAGTAGATGCCTTGATTTTAAAATCATTTACGCTCAAAACCGACTATTCATATAACGACTTCAGTGATGAAGACCGCTCGATAAATACATATGAATTTTGGAATGCGTCCTTATCTTACCGAAAAGATGAAGATGCTAAATTTGAATACGAAATCAAAGCAACGAACCTGTTAGACACTCGCTCTCAAAATCAGAGTAGTGCCTCTAATATCTCAGTAAGTGCGACAGAATATTTTATTCAACCCCGTTATGTGACCTTTAGAGTCCGTTATGAATTGTAAAAAACGTTTCGCTATTTAAACCCAAAAACCCGACTATGGGTCGGGTTTTTCTTTCAACAGACTAACTTAAAACAACCACTGCTAAAAGGGTAGGTTTATGGTATTAAATTTAAGGATTAATCTTTCACAAGTTTGAAAGACCAATGTCCTCCACCTGTAATTTCAATATCTAATTCTAAAGTATTTCCGTCTTCTGAAAGTGCCGCCATATACGTAATTGAATCAGGTGCATCTCCAGGACTCGCTAATTCAACACCATTCATCACTTTGGCCATGACAACCCCCATACTTACAATCACACTAGCGGTAATTGTATTAAAAGAACGCTTCAAATGGTATTATGTCAGCTCTTTATTTATGATAATATTGGGCGCGTGGATGCTTAGTTAGCTGAATGCTTAAATTCCAAAAGCTTTTTTAATTGCTTCCACATAGTCCAGTTTTTCCCACGTAAACAGTTCAACATCTAAAGTCAAACTTTCGCCATTGGGTTGATGAAATGTTTTGGATACAGTTTTTGGCTCCCGACCCATATGTCCGTAAGCAGCAGTTTCACTATAAATAGGACTGCGAAGCTTTAAGCGTTTTTCGATAGCAGCAGGACGTAAATCAAATAATGTTGAGATTTTATCAGCAATTTCACCATCGGTTAAATTAAACGGACTTGTTCCGTACGTATCCACAAACACACCCATAGGTTCTGCAACACCAATGGCATAACTCACTTGCACTAAGGCCTCCGAGCAAATTCCAGCGGCCACCATATTTTTGGCAATGTGACGCGTGGCATAGGCCGCACTACGATCTACCTTACTTGGGTCTTTCCCAGAAAATGCACCCCCACCATGAGCACCTTTTCCTCCATAAGTATCTACAATGATTTTTCGGCCTGTAAGGCCTGTATCTCCATGTGGTCCTCCAATCACAAATTTTCCAGTTGGATTGATGTGATATGTGATTTCATCGTTAAATAAATCTTGGATATGTATAGGCAGTTTTGCAACCACTCTAGGGATTAATTTTGTTTTTAAATCCTCACGGATTTTCGCCAACATAGCCGTCTCTTCGTCAAAATCATCGTGTTGGGTAGAGATCACTATGGCATCTATCCGATTGGGTGTATTGTCATCATCATATTCAATCGTTACCTGACTTTTAGAATCGGGTCTAATGTAAGTAAGGTCCGAGTTTTCGCGACGCATGGCAGCGAGTTCAATTAATATGCGGTGCGACAGGTCTAATGCCAAAGGCATAAAGTTTTCAGTTTCATTTGTCGCATATCCAAACATCATTCCTTGATCGCCAGCTCCTTGTTCTTCAGTACCTCTGTCCACTCCACGATTGATGTCTTCAGATTGCTCATGAATTGCTGAAAGCACTCCACAAGAATTCCCGTCAAACATATATTCTCCTTTGGTGTAACCAATTTTGTTTATGGTATCGCGTGCAATTTTTTGCACGTCTAGATAGGTTTTAGATTTCACCTCACCCGCCAGAATCACTTGACCGGTAGTTACTAAGGTTTCACAAGCCACTTTTGAGTCGGGATCAAACGCCAAAAAATGGTCGATTAAAGCATCGCTAATTTGGTCGGCAACTTTATCTGGATGCCCTTCTGAAACGCTTTCAGATGTAAATAAATAACTCATAAACATTTTTTTATGAGAACATTATGAGGATTGCAGGGCTAGTGGAGTAGTATGTACTGCTTTAGCTTTTTTTTATTGAGGTTGCAATCAGATCAAATGTGTCCTCGGTATGAAGCTGCAAACTTACTAAATATAGAATGAATAAAAAAGTCAGAACCCATATCTCTGCACTAAGTGTTTAAATATTTAATTCTTAGTAGTCACCTTCGGTCAATATTTAAAAGTTGACATTAGAAGTGTAGCCAATGTAATTAGTGTGTCTAAACCCCTAGTGGTAAAGGTAAAGGAGCGCTATCCCGTATGCTTGCTGTTTTTGTGTTGATAGGAATTTACTAAGCATCACATTTTAAGCTTATTCTGAAAAACCATCTCTTAAATTAATTCTCTAAAATAAGCCCTTAAAAATATAATTTATGGATTTCAGGTCTATTTTCATTGAATTATCTATAAATTTTCTAGACAAGTCACAAAAAAAAGAAATTAAGTTTTTTTTTGTACAAAATATATATACTTTAGCTTCCGATTACAAAACTATGACATCCGTAAATTACATTTTTTATAGCTTTTATTATTTCTTTTTCAAAAAAGAAATCGAAGCACTGTATATGTAATTTATCAATATAAATTTTAAATATAAGTCTCGATGTAAACATCGGGATTTTTTTTTATGACCAAAAAAGTAGCCATACAAGGAATTGAAGGATCGTTCCATCACATTGTTTCTCAAACATATTTTGAGGAATCCGTTGTGGTGCAACCCTATCTTTCATTCAGTGAAGTTGTGGAAAGTTTAATTTCCAAAACATCAGATGTGGCTATTATGGCCTTAGAGAATTCTATCGCTGGTTCTATCATTCCGAATTATGCACACATTAATGATCAGGATTTACACATTACGGGAGAGTGTTTTTTAGAAATTCAACACAATCTGATGGCACTCAAAGGGCAATCGATTCAAGAGATCAAAGAAGTGTTTTCTCATCCCATGGCATTGTTACAATGTAAAGAGTTTTTCAAACAATATCCTCATATAAAATTAATCGAAGACACCGATACTGCAGAGGTTGCCAAACGAATTTCAGAGGGTCAACTTCAAGGTGTTGCTGCCATTGCGAGTGAACAAGCGGCTCAACTATTTGGGTTGGAAATTCTCGCAAAAAGCATCCAAACAATTAAACACAACGAAACTCGATTTGTCATTGTCGAAAGAAACCAAGTCAAACATAATACAGCAACAACAAATAAAGCCTCTGTCAAATTCCTGTTGGATCACAAACGCGGAAGCTTGGCAGCAATGCTCAATGTGATGAGTGATTGTAATTTGAATTTAACAAAAATCCAATCCCTACCAAAAATTGATACCCCGTGGAAATATGCCTTTTTTGTGGACATCACTTTTGATAAATTCTCTGATTATGAAAAGGGCAAAGCCATTATGAAACTCATGGCAGAAGAATTTAAAATTTTAGGGGAATATAAAAACGCAAAAAAATAATGGTCACTGCCAATCGATTACATACCGTTGAAGAATACTACTTTTCTAAAAAATTAAGAGAAGTCCATGCCATGAAAGCTGCTGGCGCACCAATAATCAATTTAGGCATCGGAAGCCCTGATTTGGCGCCGCCAAAAGCGGTTATTTCTGCGATTAACGATAGTTTAGCGGATGCCTCAGCCCACAAATATCAAAGTTACCAAGGCCTGCCAGAACTTCGGTCGGCTATGGCAGATTTTTATCAAACCCATTATAATGTAAGTCAAAATCCTGAAAACGAAGTCTTGCCTCTCATAGGAAGTAAAGAAGGGATTATGCATATCTCTATGGCATACCTCAACGAAGGCGATGCCGTTTTAATCCCAAATCCAGGCTATCCAACCTATACTTCAGTTACGAAATTGGTAGGAGCAGAACCTGTTTTTTATGATCTAAAAGCGAGTTCTAATTGGCAGCCTGATTTAGTAGCCTTAGAAGCCATTGATCTGTCAAAGGTAAAAATCATGTGGGTCAATTATCCGCACATGCCAACGGGGACTTTAGGCAATCAAACCGTATTAAAAGCATTGGTAGATTTCGCTAAAAAACATTCTATTTTACTCATCAACGACAACCCATATAGTTTCATTTTAAATGACAATCCTTCTAGTATTTTTAATATCGAAGGTGCAAAAGACGTCTGTTTAGAACTCAATTCGTTGAGTAAAACCTTCAATATGGCCGGATGGCGAGTGGGGATGTTGACAGGCTCAGCAGTACATTTACAAAATGTCATTAAAGTGAAAAGTAATATGGATTCGGGAATGTTTTACGGCATTCAAAAGGGTGCTGTTGAAGCTCTAAACAGTTCAAAAAACTGGTTTAAGGATTTAAATAAAATTTATTCGGAGCGCCGTGCGCTGGTGTGGGAATTAGCGACCGCTCTCAACTGTACCTTTGAAACCACAACTTCAGGAATGTTTGTATGGGCCAAGCTGCCTTCTGGCTTAAAATCAGAAACATTTATAGACAACTTATTACAAAAGCATCATATATTTATAGCCCCAGGCACCATCTTTGGCAGCAATGGCGAAGGCTATATCAGATTCTCATTATGTGCCCCCAAAGAAAGTATTCAATCCGCTATAAATCGAGTGTTATGAAACAGATAAGCATCATAGGGATTGGATTGATAGGAGGAAGTTTTGCATTGGATTTAAAGCAACACATCCCAGAAGCTCGTGTCACAGGAATTGATCACAATGAGGCACATTTGTTTGAAGCCTTAGAACTCGGGATCATCGACCAAATAGGGGATTTTGACTCCCTTAAGATAGCAGATTTAGTCGTGTTGGCAATTCCCGTAAACGCCGCTTTAAAGGTATTGCCTCAGGTTTTAAATTTGATTTCAGACCAAGCGGTGGTGATTGATATGGGCTCTACTAAAGAAGCGATATGTAAGGTAGTATCCACACATCCAAAACGTCCTCAATTTTTAGCAACACATCCCATTGCCGGTACTGAATTTTCTGGACCTTCCGCAGCAATAAAGGGCTTGTTTGAGAATAAGACCAACATCATTTGTGAGGTCGAAAAAACCTTGCCAGCCTTAGGAGAAGTGGTTTTGACCCTGTTTAAAAACATGGGAATGCATCTGCGTTTTATGCCTGCGAATGATCATGATAAACACATTGCTTATGTATCGCATTTGTCACACATCAGTTCCTTTATGCTGGGAAAAACAGTGATTGACAAAGAACAAAACGAACGTAATATCTTTGACATGGCAGGCAGTGGATTTGAATCTACCGTACGATTGGCGAAAAGTTCGCCCGATATGTGGACGCCTATTTTTGAACAAAATAAAGCCAATGTTATAGAAACGCTTACAGAGTATATTCACAATTTGAATCAGTTTAAGGCCTATATGGAACAAGACGATTTTGAAGCGGTATACAACGAAATGAAAAATACAAATCACATAAAACAAATATTAAAAGGAATTGCTTAATAATAACAAAAAATGGAAAACAAAAAAGAACTAGGAAATTGGTTAACTGAGTTAAATCTCGACCACCCTTTAGTAATTGCTGGGCCTTGTAGTGCCGAGACCGAAGAACAAGTTTTAAGAATTGCGCATGAGCTTAAAGACACAGATGTAAGCTATTACCGTGCAGGAATTTGGAAACCTCGAACACGTCCAGGAAATTTTGAAGGCGTCGGCGCATTGGGTCTCAAATGGCTTCAAAAAGTAAAGGCGGAAACGGGTCTAAAAACAGCCACTGAAGTTGCCAACAGAGCCCATGTTGAATTGGCATTAGAACACGATATCGATTTGCTATGGATTGGTGCCCGCTCTACAGTGAGTCCATTTATTGTACAAGAAATTGCGGATGCCTTACAAGGAACTGACAAAGTGGTGTTGGTTAAAAACCCTGTCAACCCAGATTTAGCCTTATGGTTAGGGGCTATCGAGCGTTTGGCAACAGCAAACATCAAAAACTTAGGGGTCATTCACAGAGGATTTTCATCTTATGAAAAAACAAAATATAGAAATACGCCTGAATGGCAAATGGCGATTGAATTGCAAACTAAGTTTCCAGACCTTCCATTAATCAACGATCCTTCTCATATTACAGGAAAACGTGATATGATTTTTGATGTGTCTCAGACAGCCCTCGATTTGAATTTTGATGGTCTGATGATCGAAACCCATTTTGATCCTGACAATGCATGGAGTGATGCCGCACAACAAGTGACGCCAAGTACATTAGTTCAAATTATGAAAGATTTAAAAATCCGAAAAGAATCGACCCCAAAAGTTGCTTACAACGATCAGCTTAAAAATTTACGGGCACAAATAGACGTGATGGACAACCAGTTGCTCGAAATTTTAGGAAAACGCATGAAAGTTGCAGAAGGCATTGGCACTCTCAAAAAACAAGAAAACGTGGCAGTGTTACAAAGCAAACGCTGGAATGAGATTTTAGGGAAGATGGTCCTCGAAGGCGAACAACACAATTTGAGTGAAGAGTTTATCCTCAAACTGTTTAAAGCAGTGCACCAAGAATCGATCAATCACCAAGAATTGATCTTGAATAAGTAAACAAAAAAGGCTCGCGATGCGGGCCTTTTTTTATGCGTTTAAAATCTCAAAATTATCCACAAAAAAAACCCCGTGAAGCGCGCTCCACGGGGTTTTAATAATACCTATAACCTATCTTCTAGGCTCTGAATTCTTATTTAATAGAGAAATCAAAAACGGACTGATTCGTACGTCCTTGAGGTACATTCCCTTGGTAAATAAAGCAATATTCGCCTGGCTCTAAACTTTCAGGAACCACTGTAAATTTGTTGTTTCCAATGGTTTCAATCTTAAATGGAAGGGATGCTTTTGGATCGATTCCATTACTGCTTGTAAACATATTCGATTTTGAAGTAATGACTTCTCTTAAATTCTTAGATTTTTTGACTCTCATCTTTACTAATACAAACTCATTTGGAGAGGTCGCAACTCTAAACCACCAGTTAAATAAACCTGGGCCATCTCCTTGGAAATTTTGCATATTATCAGCACCTGTGTCAGGGTCAAATATAAATGTAAACTCTGGAGATCTTGAGTTGATCACATTGTTAGACGTTCTTTTTGGTAATTGTGATTTTACTTTCGCATTTATCAAACCAGAAACTAACTGTTGTGCCACCGCATTTTGATTCGTTCCAGAAAATACAGAAGCTAAGATGGGTTTAAGTGTATCATCTGCTGCTAAATAATAAATACCTGTTTTAGATTTTGTGCTAAACTGCGCTTTTTGCATCACTAAGGCGATCACCTCAGAAGATACTCCAGACTCTTTTAGTTTTGACAATGCCGTAATAGAAGAGTCAAAATCAACATCTGAAGAGTTAATTTTGCTTAAAATAATGGTTTCATCAAAACCTAATTCTTTCATTTGAATGATCGAGGCATTGGTGATAACCTCTTGTGCGTTAGAGAATTGCATTACTAACGTAAGTAGTAAGACAAATAGTGTTGTTTTTTTCATAATCTAAAGTTAAATTGGATTTCAAAGGTAGAACAAAAAATATTAAAAAGAAATGTGTTTCTTTGTTTAGATATTTAAAATCAAGAATGACAGGAATAGTATATAAATCTACGGGTAGTTGGTACTCTATTAAATCCCAAGATGGGACGTTCTATGAGTGCCGCATCAAAGGAAAATTCCGCATCAAAGGAATCAAGAGCACCAATCCTTTAGCGGTTGGCGATCGAGTAGATTTTGATTTAGAAACGAGTAATAATACAGAAACTGGAGTCATCACTACCATTCATCCGCGTACCAACTACATCGTTCGGAAATCGGTGAACCTCTCCAAACAAACCCATATCATTGCGAGTAATATTGATCAAGTATTTTTATTGATTACCATCGATAGTCCTCCCACCCTCACAAGTTTTATCGATCGTTTTTTAGCCACGACCGAAGCGTACTCCATTAATGCTATTTTGCTTTTTAACAAGGTGGATATGAACGACGAAGCCACTCAAAAAATAGTGCAAGAGCTATCAGAACTCTACGAAAGTATTGGATACCCATGCTTAAGTATTTCTGCTTTAACCGGCGAGAATATTGAAGCCGTAAAAACCTTGATGACTGGAAAATCAAGCATGTTTGCGGGACATTCAGGCGTTGGTAAATCAACTTTGGTAAATGCGATTGAACCGGGTTTAAATATCAAAACAAAAGAAATTTCAGAGCAGCACAAACAAGGGCAACATACAACGACCTTTGCCGAAATGTTTGATTTGAGTTTTGATGCTCGAATTATAGACACCCCCGGGATCAAAGGATTTGGCGTTGTGGATATGGAACCAGCGGAAGTGGATCATTATTTCCCAGAGCTATTTGCCTTAAAACAGTCCTGTAAATTTCATAATTGCCTGCATTTGCACGAGCCTCTATGTGCGGTCAAAATAGCCCTCGAAAATGGAGAAGTGGCAGCCTCACGTTATAAAAGTTATACCCAAATTCTGGAAGGGGATGACGAACATTATCGAACGGATAACTACGAACCAAAATGAGAGCAGTCGTCCAAAGAGTCACAGAAGCCAGTGTCAGCATTGATGGAAATAAAGTGGCCGATATCAACTCAGGATTATTAGTGCTTTTAGGTATAATTGATTCAGATACTTCAGAAGACATTCAATGGATGAGCAACAAACTGACCAATCTCCGCATTTTTAACGATGCCAAAGGTGTGATGAATACCTCTCTAAAAGATAGCAACGGATCGGCGATTGTGGTGAGTCAATTTACGCTGCATGCACTCACCAAAAAAGGCAACCGCCCGAGTTATATCAAAGCTGCTAAACCCGAAATTGCCAAACCCCTTTACGAGCAATTCGTTCGTCAATTTGAAATCGATTTAGGACAAACCATCCAAACGGGTGTGTTTGGTGCAGACATGAAAGTGGCACTTCTGAATGATGGGCCTGTCACAATTATTATGGATTCAAAAGTGCGGGAATAAGACGTTGTTATACAGTTTGTTATTTTAGTGAATATAATTTGATTTCATTTGAACATTGACTAGTTTAGTTCTTCATTAATTTTTTTTACAAAATGGACCTTCAACACGCACAAAAAACCGTCGATAACTGGATCAAAGCCCATGGCGTTCGCTATTTTAACGAACTCACTAATATGGCACAACTCACCGAAGAAGTGGGCGAAGTAGCACGTATCATCTCCAGACGTTATGGCGAGCAAAGCGAAAAGGAAAGTGATAAAAATAAAGATTTGGGCGAAGAATTAGCCGATGTTTTATTCGTTGTTCTTTGTTTAGCCAATCAAACTGGTGTAAATTTGCAAGACGCTTTTGATAAAAAGCTAGACATTAAAACCAAACGGGATCATAACCGTCATCATAGCAACGAAAAACTAAAATAGATTTTGCATCTTTTCCTTCAAAATTCAACCATCAACCCAAGTGCCGATATTACGATTACAGGGTCCAAAAGTGAGTCCAACCGGCTGTTATTATTAAAAGCACTTTTTGAAAATTTAGAAATTCAAAATGTTTCCAATTCTGACGACAGTCAGTATATGCTCAAAGCATTAGATTCGGATAATCCAATCGTTGATATTCATCACGCGGGTACAGCCATGCGATTTTTGACTGCCTACTTTGCGACTTTAGATGGAAAAACAACCTTGTTGACAGGTTCTCAAAGAATGCAAGAACGACCGATTAAAATTCTAGTTGATACTTTAAGAGCATTGGGTGCCGACATTGCCTATGACAAAGAAGACGGCTATCCACCCTTGCGAATCACAGGAAAAACCTTACTCAAGGACGAAGTTCAAATGAAAGCCAATGTGAGCAGTCAGTATATTTCCGCATTATTACTGATGGCAACCAAGCTCAAAAATGGATTGACATTACATCTTGAGGGGAAAATCACTTCTGTTCCTTACATCCAAATGACTCTTTCGTTATTGGATCAACTCGGCGTTGAAACCAGTTTTGAAGGTCAGGTGATTAAGGTCAAGCCCTATTTAGAGATGGTTTCAAAAACGTTTACTGTAGAGTCCGACTGGTCGTCGGCATCCTATTTTTACAGCATTGTTGCTTTGAGTCCAGTGGGAACTCAAATAAACTTAAGTACCTACAAAAAAGACAGTTTACAAGGCGATGCGGTATTGCAAGAGATTTATACCCACTTGGGGGTTCAAACAACATTTGAAGGGTCAAAAATCAACTTAAAAAAAATCAATACCAATTTTCCAGAAAGTTTGGATTTAGATTTAGCCAATGCTCCTGACATTGCACAAACCATTGTCGTAACTTGTTTAGGACTTCAAATAAAGTGCCATCTTAAAGGGCTTCATACCCTCAAAATAAAAGAAACGGACCGTTTAGAAGCCTTAAAAAATGAGATCTACAAATTCGGAACCTCTATTGATATTACGGATGACAGTTTACATCTATCGAATCCCAAGCCCTTAAAATCGGGAGCCGTTGTAGAAACTTATAATGATCACCGCATGGCCATGGCATTTGCGCCCTTAGCACTCAGAACAGGTTTTTCTATAAAAGAAGCCGAAGTGGTTTCGAAATCCTTCCCAGATTTTTGGGATAATTTAGCAGAATTAGGTTTCAATACCTCCGTATCCGAAAAATAAAGGTTCAAATACTTGACAACGCCTATTTTGAGGTTGTATATTCGCAGCTTGACTTTAAAAACCAAGTATGAAATTATCGCATTTTAACTTTGAATTACCAGACGAATTATTAGCAGAATATCCTGCCGAAAACAGAGATGAGTCGCGACTCATGGTCTTAAATCGGAAAGAGCAAACAATCGAACACAAAATGTTTAAAGACATTATTGATTATTTCGATGAGGATGACGTTATGATTCTAAACGATACCAAAGTGTTTCCAGCTCGCTTGTTTGGAAATAAAGAAAAAACAGGGGCGCGTATTGAAGTTTTTCTTCTTAGAGAACTCAATGCAGAACAACGTTTGTGGGATGTATTAGTAGATCCAGCCCGAAAAATTAGAATCGGAAATAAACTCTATTTTGGAGAAGATGAATCTCTGGTTGCTGAGGTTATAGATAACACAACTTCAAGAGGTCGTACCCTTCGATTTTTGTATGACGGATCTTATGAAGAATTCAGAAAAAAATTAACTGAGCTAGGTCAAACGCCTTTGCCAAAATACATCAATAGAGAAGTTGAACCCGAAGACGAAGAGCGTTACCAAACCATTTACGCTAAAAATGAAGGTGCCGTTGCGGCGCCAACCGCAGGACTTCATTTTTCTAAGCATTTGTTGAAGCGTTTAGAAATTAAGGGAGTGAACTTTGCAGAAGTAACCTTGCATGTTGGGTTAGGGACTTTTAATTCTGTTGAAGTAGAAGATTTATCCAAGCACAAAATGGATAGTGAAGAAATCATTATACCCGCACAGTCTGCATCAACGATCAATAAAGCATTGGTTGAAAAACGTCGTATTTGCGCCGTTGGAACTACTGCTATGCGTACGATTGAAAGCTCGGTATCTTCTAAAGGCAACCTTAATGAATTTGAAGGATGGACGAATAAATTTATTTTCCCACCTTTTGATTTTTCAATTGCAAACTGTATGATCACAAATTTTCACACTCCAAAATCAACACTTTTAATGATGACAGCCGCTTTTGGAGGTCATGATTTTGTGAAGAGAGCCTATGTAGAAGCAGTGAAAGAAAAATATAAATTCTACAGCTATGGTGACGCCATGCTGATCATATAATTTTCAAATTATAAAGCTGTCTGGAAAGTAAATAAAACTGTCAATCTGAACCTGTCTGCCGAAAGCCAGGTTCAGATTTGACAAAACAAAGTCTTTCCAGACAGCTTCTTTTTAGGTACCAATTGTTTTATTGATTATGAATTCCACTAAGAAAGACATACGCGCATTATCAAAAGAGGAGTTAAGAACCTTTTTTGAGACGCATGGTGATCAATCTTTTAGGGGTACTCAAGTTTATGAGTGGCTTTGGCAAAAGGGTGCGCATCACTTTGAGGATATGACCAACTTGTCTAAAGACACTCGTCAGATGTTGGACGAAAATTTCAGTATCAACCACATCGAAGTGGATTCAATGCAGCGAAGCTCTGATGGAACGATTAAAAACGGTATTCGACTGCATGACGGAATGATTGTAGAATCGGTTTTAATTCCAACTGCGAAGCGTTCTACGGCTTGTGTATCTTCTCAAGTTGGTTGTAGTCTTGACTGTAAATTCTGTGCGACTTCACGTCTTAAGCGCATGCGAAACCTCAACCCAGACGAGATTTACGATCAAGTTGTAGCCATTGATAAACAAAGCAAATTATACCATAATCGTCCGCTCTCTAATATAGTTTTTATGGGAATGGGAGAACCCTTAATGAATTATAATAACGTACTTAAAGCGATTGATAAAATCACTTCCAAAGAAGGATTGGGCATGTCGCCAAAGCGGATTGTAGTATCTACTTCTGGAGTGCCTAAAATGATTAAAAAAATGGCAGACGATCAGGTTAAATTTAATTTAGCTGTTTCGCTTCACTCTGCTATTGATAGTGTTCGGACTTCCATCATGCCCTTTAATGAAACCTTTCCGTTAAAAGATTTACGAGAAGCACTCCAACATTGGTACGCAGCTACGAATCGAATCATCACCTATGAGTATGTGGTTTGGGAAGGTATTAACGATACTAAAGCCGATATTGAAGCATTAATAAAGTTCTGCCAATTTGCTCCGAGTAAAGTCAATCTTATTGAGTATAATCCCATCGATGACGGAGAATTTCAACAAGCGAACGATTCCGCTATCGATTTGTATGTGTCCATGTTAGAGGCCAAAAATATAACCGTGACGGTTCGTCGTTCACGTGGGAAAGATATTGATGCTGCCTGTGGACAACTCGCTAATAAGGCTTAAAATAATTACTAAAAACTCTTAAGGAGCTGGATTTGGGATTGTAGCATGAATCGCATCAATACGATCTAAAGTTTCCTGAGATAATTCCGTATCAATACTCGCTATATTTTCTTTCAACTGCTCCAAATTCGTAGCCCCAATAATATTACTTGTAACAAAAGGCCTTTGGTTCACAAATGCCAAAGAAAGGGTTGTTAGACTGATGCCCAACTCTTTTGCGAGTTGTAAATATTGCTTGGTAGCTTCGGTAGATTGTTCGCTGCTATAGCGTGCGAAACGAGGAAACAGTTTCAGACGTGCATTGTCTGCAGCAGTACCTTCAATATATTTACCAGAAAGCACTCCAAATGCCAAAGGTGAGTAGGCCAGAAGCCCAATATCTTCTCGTAAGGAAACTTCTGCTAGATCGCCTTCAAATACTCTATTTAACATTGAATAGGCATTTTGGGTAGTGCTAATCGGGATTAAATTATCTTTTCGAACTTCTTCTGCGCAGCGCATTGCCCCCCATGCTTTTTCATTCGATAGACCAATGGCTCTAATTTTTCCAGCATCTACAAAAGATTTTAAAGTATGTAAAACTTCATTAAAATTGTCAACCCACGGATCGTTTGGACTGGGTTTAAAATCACGCACTCCAAAGGTGTTGGTGTGACGTTCTGGCCAGTGCAATTGATATAAATCAATATAGTCTGTTTGTAAGCGTGCGAGTTCTAAGTCCAAGGCTTCTTTAATGGAGTCTCCAGCAAAGCCAGAGGTTCTAATATGAGCCGTGTATTCCCCAGGTCCTGCAATTTTACTTGCCAAAATGACCTTGTCTCTTGTCTTATTTTTTTTGAGCCAAGTTCCAATGATTTTACTGGTTTGACCTTGAGTTTCTGCCGTGGCAGGTACAGGATACAGTTCTGCAGTATCAATAAAATTAACGCCGTGGTCTAAGGCATAATCCATTTGAGCATGGCCTTCAGCTTCTGTATTTTGATTTCCCCAGGTCATCGTACCGAGGCAGATTTCACTTACTTTAATATCTGTACTAGGAAGTTTGGTGTATTTCATTAATCGTTATTTAAAAGCTTTGTTATTTCATCTAGCTTGGGTGTTAACACTACTTCAATACGTCTGTTTCTAGCTTTGCCTTCCGTCGTATCGTTGGAAGCTATGGGCGCAAATTCCCCACGTCCAGCAGCTGTTAAGCTTTCAGGGTTGATTACCTCATTTTCACTCAAAATCTGAACGATCGCTGTGGCACGTTTGGTGGATAAATCCCAGTTATTGGCAATTTGCCCGCCACTAGAGAAGGGAACATTATCGGTATGTCCTTCAATGAGAACTGCGATATCTGGGTTGTCTGCTAAAACGGTTCCGAGCTGTTCGATAGCCTTGCGTCCGTCGGCTCCAATGGCCCAGCTTCCAGACTTGAAAAGTAATTTATTTTCCATAGACACATAAACTTTTCCGTCGCGTTGTTCCACAGTCAATCCTTTGCCTTCAAAAGCGGTCAGTGCATTTGAAATTGCATCTTTCAAGTCACGCATTGCTTGATCTTTAGAGGCGATTAAAGCTTCTAATTCTGCAATACGTTGCGAACGCTCTTGCATGTCCGCTTCTAATTTTAAAAGCCGATTGTTTTCTGCTGCTAAGGCCATTTCTTTAGCGTCTAACTGCGCTAAAAGCTCTCTGTTTTTTTGAACATTATCAGCAATGGCTTTAGAGCTATTTTGCTCCAAGGCTGTATAAGAATCGTTCAGTGCGTCGTATTTTTTTTGAAGGGCAGTCAAATCTTGTTGCAATTGATTCCGCTCTAAAACCGTCGCATCATACTCACTTTGTAATTGATCAAATTGATTTTGAAGTGCGTTTTTATCGCTTAAAACACTTTCACTATCAGCGTTTAAAGTGTCATAATCATTTTTAAGATTCGAGTATTTACCTTCTAGTTCCTTGTATAGTTTGGAGGACACACAAGAGGTTGAAGTGAAAATAACGAGTGTTAAAATAAAGAGTCTTTTAATCATTGTATCTAATTTATGGATTATGTTTATTGTAATTCAACTAAAACAGGACAATGGTCGCTGTGAACTGCTTCTGAAAGGATAACGGCGCGTTTTATCTTTTCTTGTAGGGGTTGAGAAACTAATGTGTAGTCCAGTCGCCAGCCTTTGTTATTGGCACGTGAATTTGCACGGTAACTCCACCAACTATAATTATCGGGTTCTGAATTAAATTCGCGAAATGCATCTACAAAACCGCTTTTTAAAAACTCACTCATCCAAGCCCGTTCTTCAGGTAAAAATCCAGAAACATTTTTATTTCTCACGGGATCATGAATGTCAATCGCCTCGTGGCAAATATTGTAATCGCCACAGATCACAAGGTTAGGCACGTCTTTTTTAAGTGTATTTATATAGTCTTGAAACAAATCCATATACTCAAGTTTATGCTCTAAACGCGCTAAGTTTGTTCCTGAGGGCAGGTATAAACTCATCACTGAAACGCCGTCAAAATCTGCACGAACGTTACGTCCTTCAAAATCCATCGACTCAATACCTGTTCCAAACACCACATTGTTTGGTTTGGTTTTAGATAAAATAGCAACGCCGCTGTACCCTTTTTTTTGAGCACTGAACCAATAGTTATAAGTATAGCCAGCCGCTTCAAAAACACTTATATCGAGTTGATCTTCTTGTGCTTTTATTTCTTGTAAACAGATCACATCCGGATCGGCACTTTTCAGCCAATCTATAAATCCTTTTTTGAGCGCAGCTCGAATTCCGTTAACGTTGTAAGAAATAATTTTCATCTTATAGGGTAATAATTTCAGCTAAAATAATTAATAGAGTACTTTTACCCTAAATATTTAGTCCTGTTTTAAAGAAAACTATCAACAAAATATTTTAGTTAGTTTTCAGTTTAAGAGTCATGATGAAGTACTGTTTAACCATTTTATTCCTTTTATTCTCTACATATTCCTGGTCTCAAGATGTGTTCTCTTTGCACAGGGAAAAAAGAATAGCGGTTCAGGACTCGATTCTAATTGACAGTGTAAGTCTTAATCCCTCAAAGTTTTCTATCTCAAATTTAAAAAACGAACTCATTCCTCCCTCCTCTTACACCATAGATTTTGAAAAGGCGTTGCTTACATTTCATAACACTTTGCAAACGGATTCCATCAAAATCGTGTATTTAAGCTATCCGCGTTTTCTCACTAAAACCTATCAAGAATTAGATGAAAGTATCATTGTGAATAGTACAGGAAATCTCCAGAAATTATATCAGTTATCACAACCCAGTTTAAAACAGCAGGTATTGCCGTTTGATGGTTTAGCTTCTTCTGGAAGTATCTCAAGAGGTGTAACCATTGGAAATAATCAAAACTCAGTTCTAAACAGTGAATTAGACCTGCAAATTAGCGGGAAGTTAAATGACAAAGTGACTTTGCGTGCATCCATTCAAGATTCAAATATTCCCCTTCAAGAGAGTGGATATTCACAGCAGTTGGATGAATTTGATCAGGTTTTTATCGAGATTTTTAGTGAGCGTTGGGGCATCAGAGCGGGGGATATTGATTTAGAGAATTCACAATCCTATTTTTCAAAATTTTCTAAACGTGTTCAAGGACTTTCGTTGACTACTAATTCTAAAAATGACGATTCTGAGTTTACTGCTTTTGCATCAGGCGCCTTAGTAAGAGGTCAATTTTCTTCAAGTCAATTTGTAGGACTAGAAGGCAATCAAGGGCCTTATAAATTAAAAGGACCAAATAATCAACTCTATGTTTTAGTGGTGTCTGGGAGTGAAACAGTTTATGTGAACGGAATTCCTTTGCAGCGTGGCGCCACAGAGGATTACATTATTGATTACAATGCTGGGGAAATCATTTTTAATGCGACTTATCCTATCACTTCTGAAATGAGAATTACAGTCGATTATCAATACAGTGAGCGCAACTACTCCCGATTTATTGGCTATGCGGGCAGTCAGTATAAAAATGACCAATGGACTTTAGGGGCTTCCATATATAACGAAAATGACCTAAAAAATCAACCGCTTCAACAATCGCTTAACTCCGAACAAGTTGCTATTTTGTCCAATGCTGGTGATGACCAATCAATGATGACGGCGCCTTCTGCTACTCCAGAAGCGTATAACGAAAATCGAATTTTATACAAGAAAGTTATTGATAACGGCGTAGAATTTTTCGAATTTTCAAATAACCCTGAAGATGAGTTGTACCTAGTCAATTTCACGGCTGTCGGGTCGTTACAAGGAAATTATAGGATTACAAGTTCCAATGCGATTTCAAATATTTATGAATATATTGCTCCGATAGCTGGTGTGAAACAAGGTGATTTTGAGCCAATTATTCAACTTGTTGCCCCTGTAAAATTACAAGTGGCGGTGGTGAATGGGGCTTTTAAGCCTAATGAAAAAACCGCTGTTGAGTTTGAATTTGCAGCCAGTAATAACGACTTAAATTTATATTCATCTCGCGATGACGAGAATGACACTGGAATTGCGGGTAAATTATCAGTCAAACAACAATTACTCAAAACAGCTAAAGGCTGGGAATTAGATCTAAATTCAGATATCGATTATATTCAAGAAGACTTTAGATCGATTGAGAGACTTTATAAACCTGAATTTAATCGAGATTGGAATATTGAAGCTATTTCTAGAAATCAAAGAATATCAAACCTCGGGGACCAAGTGTTTGCTATAGCAGCAGCCCAGTTTTTTCATCCAGAAAAGGGGGCGTTCAATTACCAATTTCAACATTTGAATTATAAGGGCAATTATGAAGGGACTCGCCATGTGCTTTTCTCAAAACTCAATTTAGAGCGATTTCAGATCTTCTCGAACTCAAGTTTTTTAGAAACAAATGGCCTCAACTCGAATTCTATGTTCTATAGATCAGACAACCGTTTGAAGTACAGTTATAAAAAAGGCTGGTCGGGAGTTCAATTTTCAACGGAACACAATGAAAAAAAGAATGTTGCATTAAACGAGCTAGACCCCGTAAGCCAGAAGTTTCAATCCTATGAAGTGTTTACAGCTGTGGGCGATTCTACAAAGGTATTTGTGAAACTAGGCTATATGCACAGAATTAACGACAGTCTTCAAAATAACCGCCTCGCAAAAGTGAACACATCAGACACTTATTATTTGGATTCTAAGTGGATTCAAACTCAAAACACGAACCTGAGTTTATACGCAAATTACAGGGTTTTTAAATCTATAAACGCATCCACGGCTACTCAAAAATCAATCAATTCTCGATTGCAATACAGTCAAAAATTAGCCAATAATGGGATTCATTGGAACACGCTGTTTGAAACCAGTGCTGGACGTTTGCCACAGCAAGATTTTACCTACATTGAAGTGGAGCCTGGCCAAGGGAGTTTTGTTTGGTTTGATTATAATGAGAACGGTATTCAAGAACTAGAGGAATTTGAAATCGCTCAATTTCAAGATCAAGCGACCTATATTCGTGTGCTGTTGCCCAACCAAGTTTACATTCGCACCCATCAAAATAAACTGAGTCAATCGTTGACTTTAAACCCAATTCAGTGGGCCAATTCGTCAAATGCCTCCAAACGGTTTTGGTCTCACTTTTATAACCAAACAACTTTTTTAATCGATCGAAAAGATAAAAACAACAGTGAAACCATCAACCTAAACCCATTTCATTCAACCCCGGAAAATCAGTTGGCATTGCAATCAAACTTTAGAAATCAATTGTTTTATAATAGAGGTAAACAGCATTATACGCTGTCGTATAGTTATTCGGAATCCAGTGCTCGAAATGTATTGTCTTTTGGATATGTCGAACAGGAAACGACTAGCCATCAGCTTAATTTTTTACATAAAATTAAAGAACAGTGGTTGCTGAGCCTCCAAACAAATTTGAATGAAAATTGGAGTGTAAGCGAGAATTTTTTGTCGAAAAATTATCAACTAAATGAGACGCTTCTAAATCCAAAAATATCGTATTTATTAGATGATAATAAACGCTTTGATGTGTATTATCAATATCAAAAAAAGGACAATGCTATTGGGAATTTAGAGCAGTTAACTCAAGAAAAATATGGACTTTCTTTTACGCTAACGCAAAATCAAAAAGCAGCTATTACGGGTGAGTTTAATTATTTTTCAAATGATTTTTCTGGAAGTTCTAACACACCGGTTGCTTATCAAATGATGGAAGGCTTACAAGCTGGGACCAACTTCACGTGGTCATTGATTGCACAAAAAAAACTCACAAAGTTTTTAGACCTGAATCTGAATTATTTTGGTAGAAAAAGTGAAACCAGTCGTACCATACACACAGGGACGGTTCAGTTAAAGGCCTATTTTTAGATTAGAAATTGATTTTACCGTCTCAATGAAAAATGAGATCTGTACTGCGCTTGAACTCCATCACTATTCATGTAGTCGACCATAAACCAATAATCACTCCCTGCCAATCTTGATCCATTAAAGGTCCCATTCCACACACTTCGATTGGGTCTGAATTGATATAATAATTTTCCAAAACGGTCAAAAATTGAGATCACTGCAGTGGGGTCGTCCCTTAGACATTTGATGTTCCAAGTATCATTATAGCCATCTCCATTAGGCGTAAATAATTTTGGAAATTCCATAATCATGACGGTGGCTTCAGGGATGGTGCTACATCCAAGTATATCACGCACAGCGACTGTATGTTCTTGACATCCAGTAACATATTCAAAAATTGAATTGCTCTGCCAATCACCTCCATCTAATTGATATTCATATGTCCCACTTCCACCACTGGCAGCTACTGAAATCATTTGATTTGCTTCAAAATCTTCGGATAGGTTTGTAGCAGTAATCGATAGGACGCTGATAGGGTTTACAACAATTGTCATAGTCGTTTCGTCAGCACATTGCCCTAGGTCTGGAGTGAATGTATAAGTTGTTGTTGCCAAGTTATCCATAGATGGACTCCATGAACCTCTAATGCCACCATTGGAAGTGGTGGGCAAAGGAGCCAATACACTGCCGATACAAATCGGATCAACTTGTGTGAAATCTGGCGTTGTTTGTGTGAGAACCGTAATCGTCATTTTAGCTTCTTCAAGACAGATGCCTGTTACGGGTGTAGGGGTGAAAGTGTATTCTGTAGTCACGGAATTGTTTATGGCTGGCGACCAAGTTCCACTAAAACCATTGTTTGAATTGGTTGGTAAATCTGATAAAATATCACCCACACAAATAGTATCCACTTGTGTGAATGTTGGTGTAAAAATAGGGTTCACCGTAATGGTCATTGTAGTGCCATTAGCGCATTGCCCTGTATCTGGCATAAATGTATAGGTTCCAGAAGTTGTATTGTCAAAAGCTGGCGACCATGTCCCTGTGAATCCTTCAACGGATGTTGTAAGGAGTGTCACTGTTTCTCCTTCACAAATAGGAGGTATTTGTGTAAATGTAGCGTTTAAAGTCACAATAATTGAAACGTCAAAAGAATGTTCATTCACACAATTAGGAGTTGTTGCTGTTTCGGCATACACAAATAAGGTTGTAGAAGTAGAAATGATATCACCTGCATTGAGCTGTGTTCCTCCGCCATTAGTCATCGTGAAATAATTCCCGTTGGTAAGTGCTGGAAGTGTATAGCTATCACATGAAGTTACATTTGCTGGAGTATCAACTGTTGGTAGTGTATTGATTGTAATGTCAAAAGTGTGTTCATCACTACAATTAGGCGTTGTTGTTGTTTCAGCATACACAAACAGGGTAGTGGAAGTAGAAATGACATCACCTGCATTGAGCTGTGTTCCACCACCATTGGCCGCAGTAAAATAGTTGCCATTGTTAAGTGTTGGTAATGTATAGCTGTCACATGAAGTTACATTTGCTGGAGTGTCAACTGTTGGCGTTGTATTGATTGAAATATTAAAAGTATGCTCATTACTACATATTGGTGGTGTTGCTGTTTCGGTATACACAAATAAGGTAGTAGAAGCAGAGATTATATCTCCTGCACTGAGCTGTGTTCCGCCGCCATTAGAAGCGGTGAAATAATTCCCGTTGGTAAGTGCTGGAAGTGTATAGCTATCACAAGAAGTTACATTAGAAGGTGTGTCAACGGTAGGTGTTGTATTGATTGCAATATTAAAGGTGTGCTCGCTACTGCAAATTGGAGTTGTTGTTGTTTCAGCATACACAAATAAGGTAGTAGAAGCAGAGATTACATCACCTGCATTGAGCTGAGTTCCGCCGCCATTAGAAGCAGTGAAATAATTTCCATTGGTAAGTGCCGGTAATGCATAGCTGTCACAAGAAGTTACATTTGCTGGTGTATCAACTGTTGGTGTGGAATTGACCGTAGCCGTCACTGCAGTTCTGTTTCCAGTGGTACAGCCATTATTAGATGCTAAAACCCAAAAGGTTGTAGTACTTGTTAAAATGGGATTGTAGTTATCCCCAGTGAATAAAAGAGTGCCTCCATTTTGGCTGTCATACCATAATATATCAGTTGTATTGGAAGTCGCCGACAGGTTTGCAGGATTATTACTGCAGCTTACAGAAGGGCTGGTAGATAAAATTTGTGGAGGATTGAAGGTTGTAGACCCAGTAATATTTAAGGGAGGATCTCCTGGCGCTCCATATTCAATGACAAAGCCTTTGGCTTGATAGTCTGCGGGTTGGCCATTGGTGTTGTTTGGTAAATCGTTCCAAGACCCTGGAACTCCAGTATTAAAAGTAATGTGTGCGTAATCTTCGCCAGCCCCATAGTCATTAGGCTCACCAGAATTCCAATTGGCATACATTCCTGGGGCAACAGATCCATTTTCATCGCCATTCCAAAAGGTAGTGCCTGCTTCTGGTCCGGTCATCCATTTCCAAACGCCTTCGGTTCCTTGATCAGAGGCACCAATCCAGCCTGTTCCTGGCGATAATTCTCCAGAAATCTGTCCTTCGTCAGGGATGGTTAAAGTGGCTAGATAGCCTTGCAATCCAAAATAATCCATCCCTTCAGCTTGTGTTTTAGCATCTTCCCAAGTGATTAAATTTGAGGGTACATAGTCATAATAATGACCTGTTGAGGCTAAATAATTAGCAGATCCTGCAGTTAAGGAAAAGGTTTTGTAACTCACATTTACGTTGGTGCTACTAAAAACAACATCATAAACGGCTGCAATCATATCAGTATAGGTTGCAGAACTTCCACCAACTCCAGTGAGTGTTAATTTCGCTTGGTTTGCATTCCAATTAGCAGCTATATTGGGGTGCGATCCTATGAGAAGTAGTTGGTCTTGTCCTGAAATATACCCTGAAGAAATCTGGATATAAAAAGCAGGAATAAGCGTATCATCTGGGTCAACAATGTTAAAAGAAGTTACAATTGGCTGTTGGCTTTGCGGACAATATATTTGATCTCCAATAGCAGTCACTGTTGGGGGGTCATTTATCTGACCAAAAAAATAACTGGTATTTAAATATATCAGTAATAATAAAGTATACTTTATGTTCAATTTCAAAATCGGTTAAATTTAGTTTATTTTCTTTAGCCAGTGTTTAATAGCTACTTTATTCTCAATGATTGTTTTTAAATCTTTTATTTTTACACGTTCTTGTTCCATAGAATCTCTATGTCTGATGGTGACACAATGGTCTTCCAAAGAATCATGATCAATTGTAATACAAAACGGTGTTCCCAAAGCATCCTGGCGACGGTAGCGTCTACCAACAGCATCTTTTTCGTCATATACTACATTAAAATCCCATTGCAAATCACCTAAAATCGTTTTTGCAATTTCTGGCAGTCCATCCTTTTTGACCAAAGGTAGAACGGCTGCTTTGATAGGAGCTAAGACTGCAGGCAGTTTTAACACAGTTCTTGTGGTGTTGTTTTCTAATTGTTCTTCAGTTAATGCATTAGAGAAGACCGCCAAAAACATACGATCCAAGCCTATGGACGTTTCTAAAACGTATGGGGTGTAATTTTTATTTTCCTCATGGTCAAAATACTGTAGTTTTTTACCGGAATGCTTTTCATGTTGGCTTAAGTCAAAGTCAGTACGTGAATGAATCCCTTCCAATTCTTTGAATCCAAAAGGAAATTTAAATTCTATATCCGATGCGGCATCCGCATAATGAGCTAATTTTTCATGATCATGGAAACGGTAATTGTCAGCACCCATCCCTAAAGATAAATGCCATTTCATACGGGCCTCTTTCCAGTGCTCATACCATTGTTTTTGAGTTCCCGGCTTGATGAAATACTGCATTTCCATTTGTTCAAATTCACGCATTCTGAAAATAAACTGACGCGCTACAATTTCATTTCTAAATGCTTTTCCCGTTTGCGCTATTCCAAAAGGGATTTTCATGCGCCCTGATTTTTGAACATTTAAAAAATTCACAAAAATACCTTGGGCAGTTTCTGGACGTAAATATAAATCCATCGCACTTTCTGCTGAAGCCCCTAATTTGGTGCCAAACATGAGATTGAATTGTTTCACTTCAGTCCAGTTTTTACTTCCGGTCAAAGGGTCAGAAATCTCAAGTTCTTCGATAAGTGCTTTGACATCTGCTAAATCTTCATTTTCTAAAGATTTGGCCAGTCGAGATAAAATGCTATTTATTTTAGTTTGATAACCAACGACTCTTCCATTTGTTGAAATAAATTCGTTTTTATCAAAACTTTCTCCAAAACGTTTTTCAGCTTTTTTAACTTCTTTCTCAATTTTAACTTCAATTTTAGCACAATAATCTTCTACAAGAACATCGGCTCTGTAACGTTTTTTAGAATCTTTATTGTCAATCAAAGGATCGTTAAAAGCATCAACATGACCAGAAGCTTTCCAGGTTGTAGGGTGCATAAAAATAGCAGCGTCTAACCCTACAATGTTTTCATTCATTTGAACCATGGCTTTCCACCAATAGTCTCGAATATTTTTCTTCAACTCTACACCATTTTGTGCATAGTCATAAATTGCACTTAGGCCATCGTAAATTTCACTACTCTGAAATACAAACCCGTACTCTTTAGCATGTGATATAACTTTCTTGAAACTTTCTCCTTGATTTGTCATGTGACAAAAATAGAAAATGCTTTTTAAATTAAACTTAAAGTTAGGGTGAAAAATAAAATATTGTTATAATTTTAGTTACCCTAAATGTACTTTGTATGGTCTCTGCTATAATTAATCTGTTTTTCCCCAAAACTTGCCACGCTTGTGAGACCATTTTGTCAGACAATGAAAATGATTTTTGTGTGGACTGTCGTCATGAATTTCCATTAACAAAATACCATTTTGAACGGCCGGAGACAGTCAAAAAAATCTTTTTCGGTCGGGTTGAGCTAGAGGCGGCAACGGCACTCTTTTATTTTCATAAAAGCGGGCGGGTTCAGCAGATGTTACATCAACTAAAATACAAAGGCAGAGAACAGATTGGACGTGTTTTAGGAGATTGGTTGGGGTTTGAACTTCTGGAATCTCCATATTTTGATTCCATTGATGTTGTCATTCCTGTTCCCATACATTCAAAAAAATTAAAGCAAAGAGGGTACAATCAGGTAGCGATTTTTGCCCAACAGCTAGCTAAAGCATTAGGAGTCATCTATGTAGATGATGTGCTTTTAAAATCTGTCAACACAAAAACCCAAGTTTTTCAGTCTCGAGAAGCGCGTTTTAAATCGGTCATAGATAGTTTTTATGCCAAAAATCTAGAAAAAATTGACACCAAACACATCTGCTAGTGGATGATGTTATTACTACAGGAGCCACAATTGAGGCTTGTGCATTGGTTTTGAACCCAAAAAAAAATATTCGATTAAGCGTTGCAACAATTGCAATTACGCATTCCATTTTTCGTTAGTACTAAAATATGTTGTTACTTTGCGTAAAATGCAATACGAATGGGTAAAAAGTTAGCCAATTTAGGGTTTTTAGTTGTGATCAGTTTGATTCTCTCACACTGTGCCAATAAAGGGACAGCTTCTGGTGGCCCAAAAGATGTATTGCCACCAGTGATTGTAAAATCGATCCCAGAAAATTTTTCTTTAAACTTTGATTCAAAAGAAGTCGTTATCTATTTTGATGAATACATAAAAATGAAAGATTTGCAAAAACAACTCCTCATTTCTCCTTACATGGATCCTGAACCTGAAATTATTCCTGTGGGCAGCGCAAGTAAGTATATTAAAATTAAAATACTAGATACGCTTCAGCCAAATACAACTTATGCCTTTAACTTTGGCGAAAGTATTGCAGACAACAATGAAGGAAATATATTCCCGTATTATAAATATGTGTTTTCTACCGGAGATTATATCGATTCGCTTTCTGTTTCTGGCATAGTTACTGATGCTTTAAATAAAAATGTGGACGATCGTATTGCTGTCTTATTGTTTGAGGTAGACTCCACTTTTACAGATTCAATTATATATAAACATAAACCAAAATATATAGCAAATACAGACAGTGTTTCTGGCTTTAGTTTAGAAAATGTTAAAGAGGGGACTTACCTTTTAGCAGCACTTAAAGAAGAAAATCCTAATTACACCTTTCAGCCAAAAACAGATAAATTGGGCTATAGAAGCCAGTTTATAACGGTGCCATCAGATACTGCCTATGTTTTAAAAATGTTTAAAGAATCTGTTGATTACAAATTTAAAAGGGGTAAACAAGTCTCGTCTTCAAGGATAGCTTTTGGTTATGAAGGTGATGGAGAAACAATGGATATTAAGTTACTTTCGGATGTCCCGGAAGGGTTTATCTCCACAATTACAAAAGAGACCAATAAAGACACTCTTAACTATTGGTTTCGTCCAAAATTGGAAGTAGATTCTTTAGTTTTTGCACTTACACACAAACAAATTATTGATACGGCTGTGGTGAAGATAAAGGATTTCAAACCTGATTCTTTGGAGTTTAAGCCTCTTACCTCCATGTTGAAATTAAAGGAGTCGTACAAGTTAAGTGCTTCGATACCTCTAGATTCTATAGATGCTGACAAAGTGCGAATTATGGATAAGGATTCTCTGTTTCAGCGTCCAACAATGGTTCTGGATTCCTTTTCTAATACGGTTGAATTTAATTTTGTAAAAACCGAAGAAAACACTTACACTTTCGAAATGTTTCCAGGAGCTTTTACGGATTTCTATGGGCATCAAAACGACACTCTAAATCTTAAAGCAACTACTAAATTACGGTCGTCTTATGGAGATGTCCGTGTAGAAATTCGCAACGGAATTTTTCCTTTAATTGTCGAGCTCGTAGATGCTAAAGGCAAGGTGGTTGAATCCTCCTTGACTAAAAAAGCCTCGCCCGTAGATTTCAATGAGGTTACCCCTGGAATTTATTTTTTGAGAGTTGTTTTTGATACAAATCGAAACGGCATCTATGACTCCGGAAACTATTTAAATAAAGTCCAGCCTGAACGAGTAAGCTATGCTCTAGAACCTGTTGAGGTTCGCGCTGGATGGGACACAATTGAAGAATTTATCTTAGAAGATTAAGGCTTCAAACTCGCTTTAATCAATTCGCGGTTCATTCGTGCAATGTTTTCTAACGAAATCCCTTTTGGACATTCTACTTCACAAGCACCGGTATTGGTACAGTTTCCAAAACCTTCCAAATCCATTTGAGCTACCATGTTTTGAACACGGTCAGTGGCTTCAACTTGACCTTGAGGTAGCAAAGCATATTGTGATACTTTAGCTCCTACAAACAACATAGCTGAAGAATTTTTACAAGTGGCTACACAGGCGCCACAGCCTATACATGTTGCGGCATCCATTGCCTCGTCTGCATTTTGTTTTGAAATAGGAATCGAATTACCATCTTGAGTGTTACCAGAGGTATTCACCGAAATAAACCCACCAGAATGTTGAATTCTGTCAAATGCCGATCGATCCACAATTAAATCTTTAATGACTGGAAATGCATCAGCTCTAAATGGTTCAATGAAAATGGTATCGCCATCCTTAAATTTACGCATGTGCAATTGACAAGTAGTTACGAGTCGGTCTGGGCCGTGCGCTTCTCCATTAATGTATAAAGAACAAGAGCCACAAATTCCTTCTCTACAATCGTGGTCAAAAGCGACAGGCGAATCGCCATTGGTGATGAGCTGTCGATTTAAAATATCCAACATTTCAAGAAATGACATGTCAGGCGAAATATCTTCAATTGGATATTCTACGATTTTTCCTTTAGTGGTGGCGTTTTCTTGTCGCCATATTTGTAATGTTAAATTCATAGCAGTTCTTATTTGTATGAGCGTTCTTTAACTTCAATATTTTCGTAAACTAATGCTTCTTTGTGTAACTCAGCATCCTTAGGTGCTCCTTTGTATTCCCATGCAGACACAAACTGAAATTCTTTTCTTCTTTTTGCTTCTCCTTCTGGGGTTTGGTGTTCTTCTCTAAAATGTCCACCTGCAGATTCTTCACGTACCAAGGCGTCTTTTGCAAATAACTCTCCTAATTCAAGGAAATCTGCGACACGGCCTGCTTTTGCTAATTCTTCATTAAATTCATCAGCAGAACCTGGTACCAATACATCTTTATAAAACTCCTCTCGAAGTGCAGATATTTCTTCTATAGCTTCTTTTAATTCTTTTTCATTTCGAGCCATTCCACATTTGTTCCACATAATTTTTCCAAGACGTTTGTGGAAATAATCTACAGGCTTGGTCCCTTTATTATTGATAAAGTGATTTATTTCTGAAGTTACTTTGGCTTCTGCTTCTTCAAACTCGACAGTGTCTGTTGGAATTGGTCCTGTTCGAATGTCATCAGACAAATAGTTTCCAATGGTGTATGGCAATACAAAATAGCCATCTGCGAGTCCTTGCATTAATGCTGAAGCCCCTAAACGGTTGGCACCGTGATCGGAAAAATTAGCTTCTCCAATGGCATACAGTCCCGGAATGGTTGTTTGTAAATTATAATCAACCCAAACACCACCCATAGTGTAGTGTACAGCTGGATAAATCATCATTGGAGTTTCATATGGATTCTCGTCCACAATCTTCTCATACATCTGGAATAAGTTGCCGTATTTACTTTTGACGACTTCTTTTCCTAGTGTTTGGATTAGTGTAGCATCATTTTCGTCCAATCCTTTGACGTGTGCTTTTTCTTTTCCATACCTGACAATAGCAGCAGCAAAGTCTAAAAAGACTGCCTCGCCTGTTTTATTTACACCAAAACCTTCATCACAACGCTCTTTAGCCGCTCTTGAAGCAACATCTCTAGGAACTAGATTTCCGAATGCAGGATAGCGTCTTTCTAAGAAATAATCACGTTGATCTTCAGCAAGATCCGTAGGTTTTAAATCGCGATTTTGAATCGCTTTGGCATCCTCTAATTTTTTCGGAACCCATATTCGTCCATCGTTCCTTAAGGATTCAGACATCAGGGTTAGTTTTGATTGGTGGTCTCCAGATACAGGGATGCAAGTAGGGTGAATTTGTGTATAGCAAGGGTTTGCAAAATAAGCACCACGTTTGTGTGCTTTCCAAGCAGCCGTTACATTACTTCCCATAGCATTTGTAGAAAGGTAAAATACGTTGCCGTAGCCACCAGTTCCTATTACCACTGCATGAGCGGAGTGGCGTTCAATTTCGCCAGTCACTAAGTTTCGAGTGATAATCCCACGGGCTTTTCCACCCACGATGACCACATCTAACATTTCGTGACGGTTGTACATTTTTATTTTCCCACGTCCAATTTGACGGTTCATAGCGGAGTAGGCTCCTAATAATAATTGTTGGCCAGTTTGCCCTTTGGCATAAAAAGTTCTAGAAACTAAAACACCTCCAAACGAACGGTTGTCTAAAAGCCCTCCATAGTCTCTTGCAAAAGGGACACCTTGTGCAACGCACTGATCAATAATGTTGGTCGATACTTCTGCTAAACGGTGAACGTTTGCTTCACGTGAACGGTAATCGCCTCCTTTGACCGTATCGTAAAATAATCGGTATGTAGAATCGCCATCGCCTTGATAATTCTTAGCAGCATTGATACCTCCTTGAGCCGCAATAGAGTGCGCGCGACGTGGGGAATCTTGAAAACAAAATGCTTTGACGTTGTAGCCCAGCTCTGCTAGGGTAGCGGCCGCAGACCCACCCGCAAGTCCAGTTCCAACGATGATTACATCGATATGGCGCTTGTTGGCAGGATTTACAAGGTTAATATTATTTTTATGATTGGTCCATTTATCTGCTAAAGGACCCTCTGGTATTTTTGAATCTAAAGCCATAATCCTATGTTTTAGTGTGTATTATTAAAAAAGTGGAAAAGAGCAATGACAATAAACCCTAATGGAATGAGTATTGAATATGCCTTCCCAAAACCTTTAAGGGATTTGGTGTATTTATTATTGGCTCCAACCGATTGAAACGCCGAATTGAATCCGTGTAGTAAATGCAATGCCAAAAATATAAATCCAACACAGTAAAGGACGACACGCCAAAGAGGTACAAATTTATGCTGAAGTTCTTCAAAATAGCGATAGTCAGATCCGTCGGCTAAAAGCCCTGAAGCGTCTCCGACAACATATTTGATGTTGAGTTCTGGAATCCAGAAATCAATAAAATGAATCACAAGAAACACCAATATGAATCCCCCGCTGTAAATCATATTTCTACTCATCCAAGTAGAGTTTGCATTGCCATTGTTTTTGGCATAACTCACCGATCGAGAGGTGTAGTTTTTGTATTCTAGTACAAAACCCAAAGTAAAATGAAATAGGACTCCACAAATAAGAACGGGTTGCAATACAAATTGAACCAAAGGATTAGTCCCCATAAAGTGAGATACTTCATTAAAAGTATCAGGGTTAATTACAGAAAGAATATTGATGGCGAAGTGTTGTAAAATGAAAAACATAAGGAAAAAGGCTGAGAGCGCCATGGCTATCTTTTTTCCAATCGAAGACTTTAAAAATCCACTCATAATTAGATGTTATTTTTTAACCATGCAAAGGTAATCTACGACAAGGTTTTAGGCAATAACATTCGTGTTAATTTTTTTATTTATAATTGATTTAAATTAACAGTATGTAAAGGGCTGATTATATTGGGTTAAATTCGGCGATTATCACAATATTTTTTCTAAATTTGGTTTCATACTATTGATCCTCAAACATTCCTACTTTTAATTTGATGTTTGAGTGAAATCAAATCATTTAAGCTGAAAAAATATTAAATTAGAACAAATGAAATATTTCCCGATTGACTCTCAGTTATTTATAAAAAATAGACTAAAATTTTCACAGCAAATGCTTCCTAAATCGATCGCTGTTTTTAATTCCAATGATGTTTTTTCAACGGGTGCAGATAGTACACTTCCATTTGTGCAACACCGGAATATTTTTTACTTGAGTGGGGTAGATCAAGAAGAAAGTATTTTAGTTTTATTTCCTAATGCTAGTGAAACTGCTCATAGAGAAATTCTTTTTGTTAAAGAAACAAATGATCATATAGCTATTTGGGAAGGTTCTAAACTTAGCAAATCTCAGGCTACTGATACCTCCGGAATTCAATCGGTGTATTGGTTAAAAGAATTTGATTCAATTTTTCCAAAATTGATGGCCGAAGCGACTCATTTTTATTTCAATAATAACAATCATTACCGCCAAGCAGTTGAAATGGAAACTCGTGACGATCGCTTTTTAAAAATGATCAAATCTAGGTATCCTTCGGTTGAGTTATTGCCCAATTTTTCTATTATGGAAGCGATTCGTGGGGTCAAAGAACCCGAAGAAATCGCGTTGATTCAAACAGCTTGTAATATTACAGAAAAAGGGTTTAGAAGAGCTTTAGGCTTTATAAAGCCTGGTGTTATGGAGTACGAAATTGAAGCAGAATTTGCTCACGAATTCCTCAAAAATCGTTCTAAAGGATTTGCATATACTCCAATCATTGGATCTGGGTACAACGCTTGTGTGTTGCATTATATAGAAAACAACCAAGTTTGTAAGGACGGCGATATGTTACTCATGGATGTCGGTGCAGAGTATGCGAATTATGCCAGTGATATGACCAGAACAATACCTGTAAATGGACGATTTACAGAGCGTCAAAAAGCGGTTTATCAAGCTGTGTTAAATGTCAAAAACGAAGCGACTGCATTGTTAGTTCCAGGCACTATGTGGGAAGACTATCATGTTGAGGTTGGAAAAATGATGACCTCTGAGCTTTTGGGCTTGGGGTTACTAGACAAGGCAGATATTCAAAATGAAGATTCAAAAAGGCCTGCTTATAAAAAGTATTTCATGCACGGAACGTCACACCATATGGGCTTAGATACCCATGATTTTGGACCTCTAAAGACTCCTATGAAAGAAAACATGGTGTTTACAGTTGAACCAGGGATTTATATTCCTAATGAAAAAATGGGCATCCGAATTGAAGACGATGTCGTCATTCAAGCTGAAGGCCCACCTTTAAATTTAATGCAACACATTCCTATTGAAATTGAAGAAATAGAAACTTTGATGCAGTCGCGTTAAGCTTTTTTTGCGCAGCATTCTTTTTCACAACCTTTAGCACACGCTTTTTTGTCCGCTTTCATTTTGTCTTTACAGCACGCTTTTTCACATTTTTTATCACATGATTTTTTGTGTGCGTCTGTCTTGTCTTTACAACATGCTTTTTTACAGTCTTTAGCACAGGCCTTTTTAGAACAAGAAAATTCAGCGACGGTTTTCATGTTTTCTACAGAATAGGTGTCTGCTACCGAGGTCACTGTCTTGGTGATGCTTGCAGGGTTTGCTTTTGCAACGTCATATTCGACCATCGCTAATTCGTTTTTAAAATCTACTTTTGCAGATTTCACACCTTCCATTTTTGCAAGTTTTTTCTGAATAGTTTTTGCACATCCTATTTCGCAAGTCATCCCTTTGATGTTGAATTCTGCCTTGGAATAAGTTGCATTAGGATCTAATTTTTTGGTGGTTTCTACGTTGGATTCTATTGTGATTGTTTCAGATTTAGGCTCGTTTTTACAAGCTAAAAAACACATAAATAGAAACGCATAGGCTAAGATAATTTTGAATTGTTTCATAATATTTTATTTAGGTATTCAAACAAATTTAAAAATAATTCAGTCTTATTCTAATTTATTGTTCAATTTTGTGAAATATTTATAACAACCAAAAATGAATAAAGAAAAAAGAAAATGGGTGTATTTATTTACGCTAGCGATTGTATGGGGGAGTTCGTTTATTCTTATAAAAAAAGGGTTAATTGCTTTAACGCCATTACAGTTGGGAAGTTTGAGAACAGTCATCTCTTCACTTTTTATTTTTCTTATAGGCTACACCTCTCTCAAAACTATTCTTAGTCACCAATGGAAATGGATTGTATTGTCGGGCTTTATAGGGACATTTTTCCCTGCCTTTTTATTTGCTTTTGCAGAAACAGAGGTGGACAGTGGGGTGGTCTCTATATTAAATGCTTTAGTTCCATTAAATGCCATTTTAATCGGGTTAGCTATTTTTAAGATTACATCTACAAAGACACATGTTAGGAGTTGTTTTGGGTTTTATAGGCGCTTCAATGCTTATTTTTAATAGCATGGAACTCAACCCAGATCAAAATTATTTGTATGCTGGTTTTGTAGTGTTGTCAACGGTGATGTATGCTTTTAATGTAAATATTATTAAACACTATTTACAGGATGTCAAGCCTATTGCTATTGCAACTGGAAATTTTGTAGCAATCTTTATTCCTGCTTTTTTGGTATTGGTTTTTTCAGACTTCTTTTCATCTCAAACCTATGAGCATGACGCTGTTTACACTTCGATAGGCTATGTGGCGATCTTAGCGGTATTTGGAACGGTGATGGCGAAAATTATTTTCAATAATCTCATACAGATTTCAAGTCCTGTTTTTGCATCTTCTGTAACTTATTTAATGCCACTAGTGGCACTCCTTTGGGGGTTGGTTGATGGCGAGCTTTTGGATTGGACCAAGGGCTGGCTTCTCTACTTATTTTATGTGGTATCTATTTAGCTAATAAAAAAACAAAAAAAAACCGAAGCTAATGCCTCGGTTCTTTTAGAACTTGTAAAGTAAGATTATTTAAAATCTTCCGCAGAGACGCCTTCATTAACGACAATCTCGCTGGTAGCCATCTCAATAACTTGAGGGCCTGCAGTTATTTTTTGTACGAATGGAAATAAGACACCATTTACTTCTCTGTAATCAGATAAATCTTGGATAGAGGTGATTGTTTGACCTTGCATTTCTTGAGATTTCTCAGTTCTTACTAAAAGTCCTGTAGCAGCATCATAATAACGGTAAGCGTCTTCTTCAACTTTTAATTTAAAAACATCTACTCCATCTATAGCTGTCAAGCTAACAAGGGTTAAGGTACTTGCGTCTAAATACGTTTCTGGAAACAAGCCTTTTTCTTTTGCTTTTTCAGCGAGCTCATCTTCAGACATTGGTTGTTGCATTCCTTGTTGTTCTGCATATCCTTCAGAACCATCAAATTTTTGCTTCATAACCGTTCCCATTCCCTGAATAGACATTTCCATTGACGACATGTTTGGCGTCATAACTTTTGTGACAGCAGTTGGTTTAAATGGCATCCCTTCGATTGTTACATCTGAAACCGTCATGACAGAAGTTACTGCATTGACAGCCTTAAGACCCCCGACGGCAGTAATATAGCTTTCTAGTACCGATGCCGCAGTCACGCCTGCAGGAATTGGTTTTGTAAATTCAGGCTTTTCAACAGGGTTTACGAAGGTGTCAAAGTAATTGATTGGAATCCCTGTTTTTTCAAGGTTTGTGATGACTTCACTTCCTTTACCAACCACAACGATACGTGCCTTGTCTGCAGTAAAATAGAGGTTTGCAACACGATTGACATCTTCTATGGATACAGCGTTTATTTTTTCTAAATAAGTGGCATAAAAATCTTCTGGTAATTCGTTGACTTTAGTATTGATTGCATATTGAGCAATGGTACTTGGTCTTTCAAGTGCTAATACAAAATCACCCACATACTTAGCTTTTGCATTTGCCAAAGCATCGGCTTCCACAGGTTCTGTTTGAAAGCGTTTGATTTCTTTGATGGTTTCCACCACAGCACTGTCAGTCACTGTATTTCTTACGGCAGCTCCTGCTCTAAAACGAGAGATATACTTATCTGTTCCAACTGAAGATCGTGCTCCGTAGGTGTAACCGTGTTCTTCACGAAGGTTCATATTTAAGTAACTATTAAATCCACCACCTAGTATTTTGTTGGCAATAAGAACGGCATGGTAATCTAAATCACTCATTTTTAATTTGACATTACTTGTCAAAGAAATATTAGACTGCACCGCATTTGGCATGTCAATAAAGTTGATTTCTAAAGCTTCCGGATTTGTATTCGGCTCAACAATCTCGGTAGTCATAGTCGCTGCTTTCTCCCAATTTTTGAAATGCTTTTTTGCAAGTTTTACTACGGATTTTGTATTGACGTCCCCAATTATTACCAAATAGGTATTGTTGGGTGTAAAGTATTTTTCGAAATATGCTTTTACATCAGCAAGCGTTACTGCTTCTACAGATTCTTCAGTCACAAATTCTCCGTAAGGATGTTGTTTTCCGTAAGCCAATGCTCCTCCAACACGTCCAGCAATTGCATCGACACTTTTGGCATCTGATTTGATTCCTTCAATAAGTTTTTCTTTTTCCTTTTGAAATTCTTCTTCAGTTAGTAAAGGATTCATAGTTGCATCCGCTAATAACTCTAGCATACGATTGCTGTATTTTGTTATTGAATTTGCGGAACCTCCTCCAAAACCAATATTCAAACGAGCCCCTAAAAAGTCAATTTCTTCATTAAAATCATCTTTAGAGATCGTGGTTGTACCGTTTGCTAACATGGCACCTAAAAGGGCTGTTACTCCTGCTTTTTCTCCTTCTAATACAGGGTCTCTATCAAAAGCAATATTAAAAGATACTCTTGGAAGTTTGTGATTTTCAACGACCAATATTTTCAGGCCATTTTTTAATTCAAATTCTTGCGGCTTTTCCAACGAAATTCTTGGAGCTGGTCCTGGTTTTGGTTGCTGTGAGCGGTCAATCTGAGCATTCACTCCTAGAGACATAAAAAACACGGCAATTAATATGTATAATTTAGTTTTCATTTTTAAATCTTTTAGTTGTTATTCCTTATCGGATTCTGGTAAGTATTCTAATATCAATCGTTGGTCTGCATTGAGATATTTGTTAGCAACCGTTTTGATTTCTTCACGTGTGATTGAACGGTAGATATCAATTTCATTATTAATTAAATTAACATCGCCATACAACATGTGGTAACGTGCCAGTGAATTTGCAATTCCTTCAATACTAGAGTTTGAGTTTACAAAGCTGTTTTCAAATTTGTTTTGAATTTTTTGATAGTCTCTCTCAGAAATGAGTTCATTTTGAAGTTTTACAATTTCTTCATCCATTTCAACAATAAGATCGTCAAGTGAAACATCGCCTAAAGGCAATCCGTATAATATATAAGTTCCGTAGTCTTCTTGGCTAAAATCCAGTGCACCTACTTGAAGAGCCATTTTCTTGTCATCAACTATTTTTTTGTAAAGCTTAGATGTTTTCCCATCACTCAAATATGTTGAGATCATACTTAAAACATAAGAGTCTCTTTCCTTAAATGATGGTGTTCTGTATGCTGCCATTACAGCTGGAATCTGAATGTTAGCATCATAAGCTTTCGCTCGCATGGGTTCTGTAATTGGATCTTCTTTTGGAAAGCTTCTCACAATGTCTTCACCTCTTGGAATTGGGCCAAAATAATCTTCAATCATTCCTTTAACTTCAGCAACATCAATATCCCCAGCGACTACTAAAACAGCATTGTTAGGAATATAGTATTTTTTATTAAATGCTTGAAACTCTTCAAGAGTCGCTGCATCTAGATGTGCCATTTTCCCAATTGTAGTTCCTTTGTAGGGGTGTTTTTTAAACATATTAACTTTGATCATCTCAAGGAATTTCCCATAAGGACTGTTGTCAACCCTCAGTCTTTTTTCCTCTTTTACGACTTCATTTTGTGTGTCCACACCATCTTGGTTAATGACGGGGTGTAATAATCGTTCTGACTCCATCCACAACCCTAGCTCTACATTGTTTGAAGGAAATACTTCATAATAGTAAGTTCGATCATCAGTTGTGTTGGCATTGTTGCTTCCTCCATTAGAAGTTACTATTGTAAACCATTCTCCTTTCGGAATATTTTTAGTACCTTCAAACAATAGATGTTCAAAAAAGTGTGCAAATCCAGTTCGTTCAGGATTTTCATCTTTTGCACCAACATGGTACATAACAGAAGTTGTCACAACAGGCGCTGTGTTGTCTTGATGTAAAATAACGTGCATACCGTTACTTAAATCGTACTCTTCAAATTTAACTTCTTGTGCTGAGATTGTTAAAGTCATCAGTAGCAAAGCAGCTAAAGAACATAAGCATTTTTTCATTAGTGAATTTTTAGTTATAATAATTAATAAGACGATTAAAGTCAAATTTTGTTACATTTCGTTTCCAAAAATAATTATTTAATTTAAATATATTATACTAAAAAAAGAAAACCCTTAATTTTAATAATTTAGGGCTTCTTTAAATTTAAATTCCCTTAGAAGTTTTATAATGGTTTGTTTTTTCTGAGGTTTCCATAAATATTAATAAAAATTAAAACAACATACGGGGTACAAATATAAACGAGAAGAATGTTTTAGATAGAATAAACAATTAAAATTTAAGTTCATAACGTCAAATTTGTCTTATATAAAATATTTTGTTTGTGTAGTAAGAATTAAGCATTATATTTGCAGCCGCTATACTAACAGGTATGGTTAAATTAATTTAATAAAAACGTTACGCTATGTACGCAATTGTAGAAATAGCAGGGCATCAATTCAAAGTTGAAAAAGACCAAAAAGTCTTTGTGAATCGTTTGCAAACTGAAGAAGGAAAAAAAGTCACTTTTGACAATGTACTTCTTTTAGCAGATGGAACCAAAGTTACTGTTGGCGCCCCGGCTATAGACGGCGCTCAAGTAGGAGCTAAAGTCTTAAAGCACCTTAAAGGTGATAAAGTGATCGTATTCAAAAAGAAACGACGTAAAGGATATAGAGTAAAGAATGGCCATCGCCAAGCTTTGTCTGAAATCCAAATCGAAAGCATTGTTGCTTCAGGAGCTAAAAAAGCTGCACCAGCCAAAGCTGCTGCGCCAAAAGCAAAATCAGCGGCAAAGAAAGAAGTTTCTAAGCCCGCTGCTAAGGTTGCTGCTCCAAAAGCAGAAGCTGCTCAAGATTTATCTGCAATGACTGTTGCACAATTAAAAGAATTAGCTAAAGCTAAAGGGATTTCTGGAATTTCAGCAATGAAAAAATCAGATTTAATCTCAGCTTTAAGTTAGAATTTATAACATATAAAATCGAAATAAAATGGCACATAAAAAAGGAGTCGGAAGTTCGAAAAACGGTAGAGAATCAGAATCAAAACGTCTAGGCGTGAAGATTTTTGGTGGACAAGCAGCGATTGCTGGCAACATTATCGTAAGACAACGTGGTACTGCACATAATCCTGGTGAGAATGTGTATGCTGGAAAAGATCATACCTTACACGCTAAAGTGGACGGTCTAGTGAAATTTGCAAGAAAGAAAGACAACAAGTCCTATGTGTCTGTTGTTCCTTTTGAGGCATAATTTCAATTAATTTTCATAAGAAAGCTTCGCATTGCGAGGCTTTTTTTTTACCTAAAATCAGGAGATTAGCTTCTCAAATGCCAAGCGCTTTTCCGAATTGTCTAAATAAATCACTCCACAAAATACATAGCCTAATTTTTTGAGCAAGGCTTGCATGCCTAGGTTGTCTTCGTGGGTGTCGATGCGCATGGATTGAATCTTGGTGTGTTTTAGGGTCTGTTCACATTGGTTAAAAATAAATTTTGCAATGCCGGTACCCCTAAACCCCTTATTTACTGCCATACGATGAATCACTCCGTAGCTCGCATCTGTTTCAGTAATCCAGTCCCCTTCAATAGTTTTATATGTCGGTTCATTTCTTGTGGTAAACATGGCCGTTGCTATCAGGCTAGAATCTTCTGATTTCACAATATAACTTTCGTTATTCTTGATGTCTTTTAAAATTGCTGTTTCGTTAGGATATCCATTCTGCCATTGTTCAATATGTTGTGAAGCCAAGTAGGCCTGAGCCTGCCCAATGACTTGCATTATTTCGGATAGATCCTTTTTTTTAGCATGTATAAATTCCATCATTTTTTATTTAGTCTTAGATGCATTATGATCAAAAAAAAAAGCCAAAGCATTCGCTTTGGCTTTTGTATAAATCTTGTTATTAGTAGCGGTAATACTCGGGCTTGTAAGGTCCTTGTACTTCTACGCCAATATAACTTGCTTGTTCCGATCGAAGCTCTGTGAGCTCTACACCAATTTTAGCAAGGTGTAGCTTTGCTACCTTTTCATCTAAATGTTTTGGCAGCATATATACTTCGTTGTTGTAGGCGTCTTTATTTGTCCAGAGTTCGATTTGAGCTAATACTTGGTTTGTAAATGAGTTACTCATTACAAAGCTAGGGTGTCCTGTTGCACATCCCAAATTAACCAAACGACCTTCTGCTAACACAATGATATCATTGCCATTAATAGTATATTTATCTACTTGTGCTTTGATTTCGACTTTGGTGTCTCCATGGGTATTGTTGAGCCATGTCATATCAATTTCATTATCAAAATGACCGATGTTACAAACAATAGTTTTGTCTTTCATCGCTTCAAAATGAATGCTCTGAACGATGTCTTTATTTCCTGTTGCGGTCACAACAATATCTGCTGTTGGTAATACGGTTTCTAATCTCTTAACTTCAAATCCATCCATTGCCGCTTGAAGTGCGCAAATAGGATCGACTTCTGTGACTGTGACAATACTTCCAGCTCCTTGAAAAGAGGCTGCAGTACCTTTACCTACATCACCATATCCACACACAACCACTCTTTTTCCAGCAAGCATAATGTCTGTTGCTCGACGTACAGCATCTACTGCACTTTCTTTACAACCGTACTTATTATCAAATTTGCTTTTGGTTACCGAATCATTTACGTTGATTGCGGGCATGGATAATGTGCCATTTTTCATACGCTCATACAAACGGTGTACGCCTGTAGTTGTTTCTTCGCTTAATCCATTGATACCATCTATTAGTTCTGGATAATGATCAAATACTAAGTTAGTTAAATCACCGCCATCATCAAGAATCATGTTTAGGGGTTTGCGATCTTCACCAAAAAACAGTGTTTGTTCAATACACCAGTCAAATTCCTCCTCGTTTAAACCTTTCCATGCATATACTGGGATCCCAGCTGCTGCAATTGCGGCGGCTGCTTGGTCTTGTGTAGAAAAGATATTACATGAACTCCAAGTCACGTCCGCACCAAGAGCCACAAGCGTTTCAATTAGAACAGCTGTTTGAATGGTCATGTGTAAGCAACCTGCAATTCTAGCTCCCTTCAAAGGTTGACTGTCTTTATATTCTTCTCTAAGACTCATTAAACCTGGCATTTCAGATTCGGCGAGATCAATTTCTTTTCGGCCCCAATCTGCAAGAGACATGTCTTTTACTTTGTAGGGGATGTAGGGAATTGTTTTTACGGTCATAAGGCAGTTTTTTAAATACACTCGTTTGGTTTTAACCTATAAATTAATGTATTTTCGTTATTAAGTTATTTTTCGGGTCAAAGATAACTATTAACTATTAAAAAAATAAATGCCACTCTATAAATCACTCGTTTTAAACTCACAAACTATTGTTAAAATCTGGAAGATTACGGAATCAAAAGATTTTTTCTCAGATCAATTTGTGTTGAAGCCAGAGAGTTTGGAGCGTGTCAATGGGATGAAAAGTGAATTGCATCAACGTGGATTTCTGAGCGTTCGAATGCTACTTGCGGAATTTGGATATGCAGATGATGACTTGGTGTATGATGCTTTAGGGAAACCGCATTTAAAAGATGGTAAATATATTTCTATTACACATTCTTACATATTTTCAGCTGTGGTAGTGAGTTCAAAAGAGGTGGGGGTTGACATTGAAAAAAAACGAGAAAAAATCATAAAAATAGCACCAAAATTTATTGGCTATGAAACGAATTATTTAAGTGAAAATGACCCAAAGTTGATTCAGAAATTAACTTGGATATGGTGTATAAAAGAATCGCTTTATAAATTATTTGCAACTCCAGGAATGGTGTTTAAAAAACATTTTTTGGTTTTACCATTTGGAACAGAGTCCAACAGCACTTCTGCTTGGATTATTGAAGAGGAACAGAAGTCGAAATATAAAGCTATCTTTATGGAGTTTGAAGGCTTTGGGTGTGCAATTACAACTCCAGAATTATGAATGATTTGACATCTTTTTTTCTGGAGGCTTACAACCAAACGCCTATGCATTTGATTGTTTTAGAAGCCATTGCTTTTGTGTTTGGAGTTGTAAGTGTTTACTACGCCCAAAAAGCACATATTTTGGTTTATCCTACTGGAATTATTTGTACTATTATCACGGTTTATCTTCTGTATGTTAATCAGTACTTCGGGGATATGATGATGAACGGCTATTACTCTATTATGAGCTTATATGGATGGTGGAATTGGTCTCTAATATCCAATAATAACAAAGTATTAAAAATAGCCTCGGCCAGCTTTAAGGATAAAATAATAGGATTTATTTTATGTGTATTGACGATGGGTGTTACCTTTTTAGTATACAAATTGTTCGATTACACTCTCTTATTGCCCAACTATATAGATATTTTTACTTCTGGTTTGTTTTTTACAGCCATGTGGTATATGGCCAATAAAAAACTTCAAAATTGGACACTTTGGATCGTAGCTAATGTCATCACAATCCCTTTGTATGCATACCGAGGGTTAGGAATTTTATCTATTCAATATATTATTTTTACTTTTTTAGCCGTTCAAGGATACAGATCATGGAAAAAACACTTAGTCAACATTCATCAAACTGCTTAAAAGTAGTTTTATTTGGTCCAGAATCAACTGGAAAGACAACCTTGTCTAGAGCGTTGGCAGATCATTTTGGAACACTTTGGGTCCCTGAGTATGCGCGTGTTTACCTTCAAAATAAATGGGATTCAGAGCAAAAAACCTGTGAGTCCTCTGATATGTTGCCCATCGCCATAGGGCAAATGGAATTAGAAAATGTGGCTGCATCTAAAACCAAAGAACTTTTATTTTGTGACACCAATTTATTGGAAACAAAGGTGTACTCTGAAGTGTATTATGATGGATATTGTGATCCAATAATTAATTATTATGCTAAAAAAAATTTTTATAACTTGTACTTTTTATGTGATATTGATATTCCTTGGGTGGCAGATGATTTGAGAGATATGCCCTATGAACGAAAGAAAATGTTTACAGCATTTGAAGATGCCTTACAAAAATACAAACTCCCTTATGTTATTTTAAGCGGCTCCAAATCAGATCGAATAAAAAGCGCTGTAAACCATATTAATCAACTATTAACACCAAAAATTTGAATTATTCAACATCAGATATAAAACATATTGAAAGTCTTGGACTTACTATCGAAGAAGTTAATAAACAACTGGATTCTTATAAGTTTGAGTCTTCTTATGTTAATTTAAAAGCTTCGGCCACTATTGGAGATGGTATCATACAACTTTCAGATAAAGAACTCAATAACTATATTAAATATTTTGAAGACGAGAAATCAGTACTTTCTATAGTTAAGTTTACACCAGCATCTGGCGCAGCTTCTCGAATGTTTAAAATATTACATGAATTTTTAGCCAATTACGATCCTCAAAAAGAAACCATCAACTCTTATATAAACAAAAATAAAATAACAGAATTATTTTTGTTTTTTGTAACCATCGAAAAACTACCGTTTCACGACTTTGCAGTTGATAAAATGCGAACATTGATAGCTGATTACGATTTACTCAATTTAGATCAAAAACGTCTTTTGTTTGTAAAAACTCTTTTAGAAGAGTCCTATCTTAATTATTCCAACATCCCCAAGGGATTATTGCCATTTCATAAATATAAAAACCATATATCAACTGCATTCGAAGAACATTTGTTTGAAGCTGCTAAATATGCTTCTGTTAACGGAAAAGCGGTCCTGCATTTTACAATTACTAAAATGCATTTGGAACAATTTAAAAGTAAATTAACTGCTATTCAAAAATCAGTAGAATCAAAAACCAATACTTCATTTGAAATCTCTTTCTCTAACCAAGAATCGACTACAGATGTAATAGCAGTAGATTTGAAAAATCAGCCTTTTAGGCTAAATGAGAAGTTGTTATTTAGACCGTCTGGGCATGGCGCCTTAATAAAAAATTTAAATCAGATTGATGCAGATATCGTATTTGTAAAAAACGTTGACAATGTAGTCGTTAATAAATATCTGGATGAGATTGCACGATATAAAAAAGCTCTTGCAGGTCTATTGTTAAATATTCAAAAGCAAGCATTTGCCTATGCTGAAGCTTTGGAGTCTAAAGATGTTTCTAAAGATGAAATAGTAGAAATTGCAGGCTTTTTAGCCCAAAAATTAAATATTAAAATTAGTTCTCAATTTGAAAAATATGCTAACAAGCATAAAATCGAATTTTTAAAATCAAAAATTAACAGGCCAATTCGTGTCTGTGGAATGGTGAAAAATGAAAGTGAGCCCGGAGGTGGACCGTTTTGGGTAAAACATGAAAATGGAGACGTAACCTTACAAATAGTCGAAGCAAGTCAGGTCGATATAAACCTGAAAAATCAGAAATCTATATTGACCAATGCAACGCATTTTAATCCGGTTGATATTATTTGTGGTGTTAAAAACTACAAAGGTGAAGCCTTCGATCTAGAGCAGTTTATAGATTCTAAAACTTATTTTGTGACGACTAAAACAAAATACGGAAGAAAACTTAAAACCCTAGAAAGGCCTGGTTTATGGAATGGTGGTATGGCGAATTGGAATACAATTTTTGTGGAGGTTCCAATTATTACCTTTAACCCTGTTAAAAGTGTAAATGATCTTTTAAAATTTACACATCAAGTAAAATAATTTCATAAAATTCTTTAAATAGTTTAAATCTAAACTATATTTGTACCGTTCTCAAAAAAGGGGTGCCGATATCGGCTGAGATCATACCCATTGAACCTAGAACAGATAATGCTGTTTAGGGATATGAGTTTCAATTTGAACTGTTGTTTTAATTGAAGTTAGACGAAGCAAAAGCTTCAAAAACGTATAACTAATTTACAAAGAATAATTACCTCTTTTTATTCGATACTTTTTATCGTATGAAAAATTCTATTCTTTTAATTGCACTGTCATTGACAACATCTGTGATGACTGCACAACAAAACCAAGTAGAAACCGATTCTACCAAAACCCAAACTTTAGATGAGGTTTTAGTCCAGTCTGTTAGAGTAAAACCCAATGCGCCAATTACGCATTCCAATGTAACGAATGCACAATTGGAGCCTCGGAATTTAGGTCAAGACCTTCCAATTTTATTAAATTATTTGCCATCGGTAGTTACTACTAGTGATGCTGGGGCGGGTATTGGATATACAGGTATTAGAGTTCGAGGTGTCAGTCCATTGTCAACCAATATTACAATTAACGGAATTCCATATACCGACGCGGAGTCACTAGGAACTTTTTGGGTTAATTTGCCAGATTTTTCGTCCTCTGTGGAAAGCCTACAGCTTCAAAGAGGAGTTGGAACTTCTACAAACGGATCGGGAGCCTTTGGCGCGAGTATTAATATTTTAACAGATGCTTCCTCTGATAAATCGTCCGCCGAAATTTCAAGTGCTTTTGGAAGTTATAATACCCGAAAGCATACCGTAAAATTCAGTACAGGAAAATTAAACGATTTTTTTGAAGTTGCAGGGCGTTTGTCACAAATCAAATCTGATGGCTATGTTGACAGGGCTTTTTCGGATCTTAAATCTTATTTTTTACAGGGGACATACAATAAAAACGGAACGCTGATCAAAGCCTTAGCTTTTGGAGGTCACGAAAGAACGTATCAATCTTGGTTTGGGTTGACACAAGATGAACTAGATCAGAACCGTCGTCAAAATCCATATACCTATGAAAATGAAATTGATAACTACAAACAAGACCATTATCAACTTCACTGGAACCAGAAAATCGATCAAAATTGGTCAACAAATATAGGGTTGAATTACACATATGGTAGGGGGTATTTTGAGCAATTTAGATCCGATGACGACGTGAGCACCTATGGTGGAATTGTGGAAGCGACAGCAGTCGATTTTTATGGCACCGCAGTGACAGATCTTATTAGAAGACGTTGGTTAGATAACGATTATTATGTGGTCAATGCGACAGCACACTACAGAGATTCCGAGATAGACCTTACGTTTGGGGGATCTTATAGCACCTATGACGGCGATCACTTTGGAGAAGTAATTTGGGCAAAACAATTTGCTGATAATGCTTCAATTCGAGATCGATATTATTTTGGAAACGGGAAAAAAACAGATTTAAGTGCGTTTGTAAAAACGACCTACTCATTGAATTCTAAAATAGATATTTTTGGAGATTTACAACTAAGAAGTGTAGGGTATAAAACAACGGGCATTACATCTGACTTAGTAAATATGTTGATAGACGAAACCTATAATTTCTTTAATCCTAAAGTTGGTGTTACTTTTCAATTGGCCTCTCATTCTAACATCTATGCCTCTTACGCAAGAGCTAATAGAGAGCCAAGTCGCAGTGATTTTGAAAGCAATCCAAACATAAAAGCAGAACAGTTAAATGATTTTGAAATTGGATGGCGCTATAATAAAGGAGCACTTCTCTTAAATATCAACTCTTACTACATGCAGTACAACGAACAATTAGTTCTCACAGGTGCATTGGATGATGTGGGTTCGCCTGTCAGAAAAAATAGTGGGGATAGTTATAGACTTGGTTTAGAAGTTGAAGCTGTTTATGCGTTTTCTGAGAAATTTAAGGTGCAGCCAAATATCACACTGAGTTCAAATAAAAACAAACAAACCTTTTCTCAAGTGGATGGCGTCCTTAAAAATCTTGGATCTACAAACATTTCTTTTTCACCAGACATTGTAGCCTCAAATATGATTGTTTACAGTCCATTGGATAGTTTAAGTTTAAATCTTTTAACCAAATATGTTGGGGATCAATATATGGGAAATACGGATACTGAAGCCTCAAAATTAGAAAGTTATCTAGTAAACGATTTTAATATTTCTTACCAATGGAATCCAAAATCAGTATTTTCTTCAGTAGTAGTGTCGGCTCTCATAAATAATATTTTTAATGAAGAATATGTGTCCAATGGGTATTATTATACCTATGATGATGACTGGTCTGTCCCAGGTCAAGTGACAACGATAGAAGGGGCAGGGTATTATCCTCAAGCCACTCGAAACTTCCTAGTAGGGGTTACCTTTAAATTTTAAAAAAAGACAATAAAAATTAGAAATAGCGTACTGAATGAAGTGCGCTATTTTTTTTTAATTGGATGAAATATAGAGCGTATTGCCATTACTTTCTACAATATAAGCTTTAAGCCCACAACGCAACTCCGTATTTGCTAAGGGTTGGCCAGTAACTAAACTAAATTTATTTTCATCGGTACACCCACAAACTCCCTCAACCCCATTAATGGAGAGGATAGAACACTCACTGTAAGGATGATTTGGATCAGCCGCGTCGTAGGCAACATAACGAGTCCCTGTATTATTAACAATTATCCCCCCATTACCTTCGTTGTTAACATACACAGGATTGCTAGGAAATGTCAATTGATTGTACTGAGACAGATTTAGGTTTAATGATACCACAACATTAATATTAGCTAAAAAGTTGCAATTTGAATCGTTGATGTTGTTTTTTGAACATCCTAGGCAAAGGAGAGTTAGAATTGTATAGGTTTTTAATTTATTAAAGCTCATTGTTTATAATAATACGTTATATGGTTAAAAACGCCTTTGACGTAAGTAATATTTCAAATCTACGACAAAAACAACAATAAGATAAATATTTTGTATATTTGTAATGTAATCTCGTGAAAACGAGATTTTTGTGTTTAGCTCTAAGAATAAGTTTAGCTATTCAAAAACCTAAATGAACAACTACTTTAAAAATTATCAGTTATGAGCAATGTATCTTACTACACGGCCGAAGGGTTAAAGAAATTAAGAAGCGAGTTAAAGCAACTCAAAGACGTAGAACGCGTCAAGGCTTCACGAGCAATTGCAGAAGCGAGAGATAAAGGCGACTTAAGTGAAAATGCAGAATACGATGCCGCTAAAGAAGCACAAGGGATGTTGGAAATGCGCATAGCAAAACTTGAAGATGCCCTCGCAGGAGCACGAATCATTGATGAATCTCAACTCGATTCTTCAAAAGCCTTAGTACTGTCTAAAGTGAAAATAAAAAATCAATCCAATGGAATGGAAATGAACTATCTTCTAGTTGCTGATGGGGAAGCCGATTTGGCTGCAGGTAAAATCTCTGTAAATTCTCCAATTGGTAAAGGGTTGTTAGGGAAAAGTATTGGAGAAGTTGCCGAGATTCAAGTTCCTAATGGTATTTTGAAGTTTGAAATCATGGATATTTCTAGATAATTAATTTATTACAAACCTCTCATGAGCTCAATTTTCACTAAAATAGTTAATAAAGAAATACCTTGTTATAAGGTTGCTGAAACCGAAAAATTCTTAGCATTCTTAGACGTTAACCCCAATGCGAAAGGGCATACGCTTTGTATTCCAAAAAAAGAAGTCAATAAGATTTTTGATTTAGAACCAGCGGACTATTTAGAATTGATGGATTTTTCAAGAACAGTTGCTAAAGCTATAGAAAAAGCAGTGGATTGCAAGCGTATTGGTATGACTGTGATTGGTCTTGAAGTACCACATGTGCATGTGCATTTAATTCCATTAAATACTATGGAAGACGCCCAATTCATTAAAAAGGAAACATTACATTCAAAAGAATTTGAAGCACTAGCTGAAAAAATCAGTGCTTTCCTATAAGCGTTTCAAACTAATTCTCATTGTAGTCCCTTCTCCAAGCTCAGACTGTAACACTTTAATTTTCCCTTTGTGGTATTCCTCAATAATTCGCTTGGAAAGTGACAGTCCTAATCCCCAGCCACGTTTTTTAGATGTATACCCCGTTTCAAAAATTCTACTGAATATTTTTTTTGACAGTCCTTTCCCAGTGTCTTTAATATCTATTAAAACCAATGCCTCTGATGCTTGAATATACAATTCAATATGGCCTTCACCTTTCATAGCATCAATTCCATTTTTAACTAAATTTTCGATCGCCCAACTATAGAGTTCGGGATTCAAATTGACTAAGATTTCTTCTTTTGGGGTATTCATTTTAAAGCCAATCAATTTACTGCTCCTAGATTCTAAATATTCAAAAGACTCTTGCGTAGTCTTCACAATATCGGAGGACTTTAACAAGGGCATGGATCCAATTTTACTGAAGCGTTCAGTAATGATTTCTAACCGGTGAATATCTTTTTTTATCTCAGAAATATAAGAAGGATTTATAGCCTCTGTTTTTAAAAGTTCTGTCCATCCTATGAGCGATGAAAGTGGTGTCCCTATTTGATGAGCAGTTTCTTTAGCCATCCCAGTCCAGAGTTTGTTCTGAGAGGCGGTTCTGTCGCTCTTATAATAAAAATAAACAACCCCACTAAATAGTAAAATAATTAAGACAAGCGCAAAGGGATAATATTTCAATTTATTAAGTAAGTCAGAATTCCCATAGTAGATAGTTGAAATTGTTTTGCCTTCATAAATTATGTCAATAGGAGTATTTTCATTACCAAATTCTAAACTTAAATTTCTAAGATACTCTTGATTGTTAGACAGTAGTTGTTCAATATTTTTAGATTGAAAATACCCTTCATCATTTTTAATAATCATTGGAGTAGTTGTATTACTTTGGATTATTTTCAATGGAAAATCGCTCACGTTGCCATTGAGATCAATGATCTTTCCAAGTTCGATTTGTGCCTGAGAAAAATTCTCCATTTTTATACGCTCTTCTTCCTTAAATTTTTGAAAAAAGCGATAGGTGTTCCATAAAATCAATGAAATAATAAGGAATGAAATGGCAATAATTACCCAGCGTGAAAGATGTTGTTTTGAAGAAATTTTCATTGATATCTATTTTTCAATTCTAAATATAATGTATTTATCGTGAATTTATTGTTTTATATTATCGCTTTCTTCTTTTAGTTGGACTCATAATTTGTTAAATTTGTATATATTTATAGAATTCTTTACTTTAATAGACAATTTTAAAATTAAAAATGGAAATACAAGGAAAAATCAAACTTATCGGTGAAACACAATCTATTGGTTCTAATGGGTTTAGAAAACGTGAACTGGTTGTGACTACTGAAGAACAATATCCACAACACATCATGGTGGAATTTATTCAAGACAAAACAGATCTTTTGAATAACTACCAGGTTGGGCAACAGATCAAAGTAGGTATTAATTTAAGAGGAAGAGAGTGGATCAACCCACAAGGAGAAGCTAAGTATTTCAATGCCATTCAAGGATGGCGTATTGAAAACTTACAGCAAGCTGCACCTGCCAATGCCGCTCCTGTAGCCCCTGCACAAGCTTTTGAACCTGCTACTGATTTGTCAGAAGACGAGCCTAACGATTTACCGTTTTAACGAACGTTAAACACAAGGAACACTTCAAATATAAAAAACATATGAAGTGGCTAAATGAAACCATAGAATTTCCACCATTGACAGAAGCGAACTCAGACGGGCTTTTGGCAGTTGGTGGAGATTTATCTCCTGAGCGCGTCTTGTACGCCTACCAAAATGGAATTTTTCCTTGGTATGAATTGGATCAACCCATCTTGTGGTGGGCCCCAGACCCTCGTTTTGTGTTATACCCTCATAAATTGAAGGTTTCAAAAAGTACAAAACGAATTTTAAAAAATCAACCTTTTAAAATTACTATGAATCGTAATTTTGAAGATGTTATTAAAGCCTGTGCTAACGTAAAGCGGGCATCACAATCTGGTACTTGGATCACAAATGAAATGATTGAGACCTATTGCAATCTTCATCAAAAAGGGATTGCAAAATCTGTTGAACTATGGCAAAATAATAAACTGGTAGGAGGATTGTATGGAGTTGAATTGAATAACACAATTTTTTGTGGAGAAAGCATGTTTAGTTATGTAAGTAACGCTAGTAAAATTGGATTTATAAGTTTAGTTCAAAACTCAAAATATAAACTAATTGATTGTCAATTACATACAAATTACCTTGAAAGCTTTGGTGCAGAAGCGCTATCAAGATCAAAATTTATGGAATATTTAAAACCTCAAATTACTATATAATTAATTAAGATTAATTTGTCTATGCTCACACAAGAAGATTTTGAATCGTATTCTGGAACAGAATCGTTTAAGAAGAAACTACAATCTAAACTGACCAATAAAAACTATGAGTCGCTTATAGAAACTATCAACTATGAGTCAGAGTTGGTAAAGCTTCAGGCAGAATTAGTAGATCTTCAGCAATGGACAGCAAAACACAAAAAACGTGTTTGTGTTCTCTTTGAAGGCAGAGATGCTGCTGGAAAAGGAGGTGCTATACGTCGTTTTACGGAGCATCTAAACCCACGCTCTATGCGTGTTGTTGCTCTTACTAAGCCTACAGAAATTGATAAAGGACAATGGTACTTTCGACGCTATATTAAAGAACTGCCAGAACCTGGAGAACTAGTGTTTTTTGACCGTAGTTGGTATAACCGAGCCGTAGTAGAGCCCGTAATGGACTTTTGCAGTGAAGAACAGTACAAAAAGTTTATGTTGCAAGTACCAGAATTCGAGCACATGCTTTATGAAGATGGGGTGATTATCATCAAATTTTGGTTTTCGATTTCGAAAGAAGAACAAAAAAGACGCTTTAACTCAAGATTAAAAAACCCTTTAAAGCAATGGAAATTCAGTCCGGTGGACAAAGAGGGTCAAAATAGATGGGACAAATACACATTTTATAAAGAACAAATGTTCAGTAAAACACATACTTCTATTAGCCCTTGGATTATTATCAAAACAAATAATAAAAAACAAGCGCGTTTGGAAAGCATTCGACATGTGTTATCGCAATTTGAATACGATCGAAAAGGAAGTTCTCATACAACCGTACTTCCTGACCCTAATGTGGTTCAGCGCTATCACAGAATGATTACCCAAATCGACTAGTTATGGAAAAATTATCAACAAAAAATTTAAAAAAACTCAATAGCAAGCGAGGCCTACTGTTGTTTTTAACTCAAGATGATATGACGGTTTCTAAAGCACTCCGAATTTTGAATCATGAAACAAAACTAGAGCGACTTCAAGAAGAGTTGATCAAACTCCAGCAATGGGTAGAGGCTAAGCAAGAAAAATTAGTTGTTATATTTGAAGGTCGGGATGCGGCTGGTAAAGGCGGAGCAATTCGGCGAATGACCCAGCATTTAAATCCAAGAGAATTAAATGTTGTCGCCCTTTCAAAACCAACCGATGAAGAAAAAAGTCAATGGTATTTTCAACGTTATATCAAAAACTTACCTCGAAATGGTCAAATTACTTTCTTTGACCGAAGTTGGTACAACCGTGCTGTGGTGGAACCCGTCAATGGATTTTGTACACAAAAAGAATACGAGGTTTTTATGAATCAAGTGAATCAATTTGAGAAAATGATTATTGATTCAGGAATTCGGGTTGTAAAATTTTATTTCTCAATTACTAAAGATGAACAATCAAGACGTTTTGAAGAAATCAAAACAAGCCCTGTTAAAAAATGGAAATTTAGCAAAGTAGATGAATCTGCTCTTAGACTTTGGGACGATTATACTTCGTACAAAGCCAAAATGTTTGAGCATACAAATACTGAAATAGCTCCTTGGTATATTATAGGTGCAAATAAAAAAAGCAAAGCGAGGGTTGAGTCTATAGAAAAGCTATTGGAACTTATTCCTTATGACGATTAAACCTCATTGTATCGGAAGCAGCTCATTTCATGATCGTTAACCATGCCTGTAGCTTGCATGTGTGCATACACAACAGTACTCCCAACAAACTTAAACCCACGACTTTTAAGGTCTTTGCTTATTTGGTCACTTAAAAGCGTGTTTTGAGGCGCTTTTTTATAATCTTTAACTTTGTTTTTTATAGGGTTTCCTTCTACAAACGCCCAGATATAGTTGCTAAAACTCCCAAACTCTTTTTGGATTTCAATAAAAGTTTTGGCATTTGAAATCGCCGCTTTGATTTTTAATTTATTTCGAATGATGCCTTTATCAATGATTAATGAATTGAATTTAGAAGCATCGTATTGTGCTATTTTTTTGTAGTCAAACGCATCAAAAGCAGCTCTAAAATTTTCGCGTTTTCGTAGGATGGTGATCCAACTTAAACCTGCCTGAAAAGTCTCTAAAATCAAAAATTCAAACAACTTTAAATCATCATATACAGGAACGCCCCATTCCTGATCGTGATAAGCCTCATAGAGCGGGTCACCTATGCACCATCCACAACGTTGTTTTTGCTTTAGCATATTATAAAGTTATAAAAAACCGATCAATAAAAAAATGAAGTAAAGACTAAACACCTTTTTCCGTGAAATCTAAAAAAGAAATTCTTAAACCAGTTGAGAAATAAACTGATCAATTGAAATGGCTTTTTCTACAGAAAAATTTCCAATTTGCGTTCGCCTAAGTGCTGATAAATGGGCACCAGAGTTTAGTGCTTTTCCAAAGTCAAAAGCCAAAGACCTTATATATGTTCCCTTACTACACCTCACACTAAAGTCTATTTTTAAACCTTCTATATTGGTGATCTGAAATTCCTCAATTGTAATTTTTCTCGAATCAATTTTAACGGTCTCCCCAGCACGTGCAAATTCGTACAGCCGTTTCCCTTCTTTTTTTAAGGCTGAAAAAACGGGTGGAAATTGATCAATCTCACCAACAAACTGTTGCGTAGTTTTGTGAATCAATTCGGGGGTAATATGTGCTGTTGGAAACTCCTGATCGATTTCAGTTTCAAGGTCATATGAGGGGGTGGTGCTGCCTAAAACAAATGTACCCGTATAGGTTTTTATCTGCCCCTGAAAAGTGTCAATTTGTTTCGTCATCTTACCGGTACAAATAATTAAAAGTCCCGTAGCTAAAGGATCTAAAGTCCCAGCATGCCCCACCTTGATTTTTTTTAGATTAAAGGCTTGACGTATATGCCACCGTAATTTATTAACCACCTGAAAGGACGTCCATTCTAAGGGTTTATCGATCAATAAAAGCTGTCCGTTTAGATAATCTTGAGCCGTTTTCATTTTTGATTAAAGTGTTATGATGATGGCTAAAATACCGACAATGCAGCAGTAGTAAGCAAAGTATTTTAATTGACTGTTTTTAACCAAACGAATCATTAAGGTACAAGCAAAAAGTCCAGAAACAAAGGCCGCTATAAACCCTGCGGACAGGCTGCTGAAATTTTCAGCATTGTAACTCAAATCGCCACTAATAAAGTCTTTTGCAATTTTTCCAAAAATGAGTGGAATTACCATTAAAAACGAAAAGCGAGCTGCTTTTGATTTGTCATTTCCTAACAATACAGAGGTTGAAATGGTTGCTCCCGAACGAGAAATTCCTGGCAACATGGCTATAGCTTGTGAAATTCCAATAATAAAAGCATCCCAAAACCCTACTTTTTTATACGTTGTTTTGGCACGGTCTGCCATAAATAATAACAAAGCGGTAACGATCAGCATCACTCCTACCAATAGAATGTTGCTTCCAAATAGCGCTTCCAGCTCCTCCTCAAACAGAATACCAACACATCCTGCAGGCAACATGGAAATCATTATTTTTACAATAAACTGAGTGTCCTCATTCCATTCAAACTTAAATAGAGCAGCTCCTATTGTGATGATGTCTTTTCTAAATATAATTAAGGTACTCAAAGCCGTTGCAAAGTGAAGTACCACTGTAAAAATCAAACTGTCTTCAGGGATGGAATCATCGCCAAGCAGGGCTTTTCCAATTTCTAAATGCCCACTAGAGGATACCGGTAGAAACTCCGTTAGACCTTGAATTATTCCTAGTAAAATACTATCAATAAGATCCATTTACTTTTTGAAATTTTTAAGAATGGCATAAATCTGAATTCCAAATCCTAATAAAATAAGAGTGGGTGCCACCCGAATTCTTCGAGTGTTAAATATCTCAGGGTTAAAAACATTAGGATCGTCGGATCCTCCGCCTGCCATCAAAATGAATCCTAAAGCGATAAGTCCGAGGCCAATAAACATCCATTTGTAATTTTGTTTCTTAAAAATAAAATTCTTCTTTGTGTTTTCTTTTCGCTTTTGTTCTCCCATAATTAATTAAATTTTGTGAATGTTAAGGTGTTCATTCAATTTAAAATTGTATTTTAAATTGTTTTGGCAGTGGGGTTAATAATATAGTTGATCTGTTTTCAGGTTTAAAAAACGCTGAGTTGCAAAAAAGGTACTCCACCATGTAATTAAAACTCCCACTAAAAAGATGGAGACAAACAAAGTGCCAATAGATAATTGATTTTGAATCAGTTCAAATTCAGGAAATGACTGATCAACATAATATAAAATCACAGCCATTCCTACCAAAGCCAAAAGTGAGCCAATCACTCCAAGTCGAATACTTCGCCAAATAAAAGGTCTGCGAATAAATTTTTTCGTAGCTCCTACCATCTGCATAGTCTTGATTGAAAAGCGTTTAGAATTCACTGCCAAACGAATGGAACTGTTTATTAAGAGGACCGCAATAACAGTAAAAATACCGCTGATGATCAAAATCCATAAACTTAGACGTTTTACGTTGCTATTCATAAGAGATACTAGGTCTTTATCGTATTTGATATCCTCCACAAAATTTTTCTTCAACGTGCTTTCTGCGATACTATCCAAACGAGTAGCGGTTACATAATCAGCTTTGAGATTGACTTCTATAGAGTTTTTCAAAGGATTGTAACCAATATCATTTAAAAAATCTTCCCCATACTCTTGTTTCATAAAATCCGCAGCCGATTCTTTAGAAATAAATTTTGTTTGTTTTACATAATCCGAAAATGCCAAGCTTTTTTCAAGTTGTTTTATTTCGACTTCTTTAGAAGTGTCCTCCAAGTAGATGGTCAAAATAACTTGTTCTTTAAAGTTGTTAGAAATTGACTTTGCATTGATGACCAACAATCCTAAAACTCCCAATAAAAAAAGGACCAAAGCGATACTTAACACGACCGAAAAATAGGACGAAATTAATCGGCGTTTCTGATGTTTTTCAAAAGATGAACTCATAGTGCATTTCTTACAAATGTAAAAGTATAAAAAAACTTACTTAAATGGCTAGTAATTCTCTGAAAACAAATTAACATTTCTTTCTAGGCTTGTTTCATGAAGGAGAGTTTTTTACTTGCTAAATAAACCGTAAATTTGCCTCTATTAATGACGATAATATGATATACAATTTCAATGAAATTGAAGCCAAATGGCAAAAATATTGGGCTGATAAAAAAACCTTTCAGGCTGATAATAATTCTTCCCAACCTAAATACTATGTTTTAGACATGTTTCCTTATCCTAGCGGAGCAGGACTGCATGTTGGGCATCCTCTGGGTTATATAGCGGCCGATATTTATGCCCGTTACAAACGTCAGAAAGGATTCAATGTCTTGCACCCCCAAGGATATGATAGCTTTGGCTTGCCTGCAGAACAATATGCCATCCAAACTGGGCAACACCCTGCAGTTACTACCGAAGCCAATATAAAAACGTACCGAAGACAACTCGATCAAATGGGTTTTTCGTTTGATTGGTCGAGAGAAGTGCGCACCTCATCACCCGATTATTACAAATGGACTCAATGGATTTTCATTCAATTGTTTAACTCATGGTACAATAATTCATCCAATAAAGCAGAGTCTATTGAGACCCTAGAAAGGTTGTTTTCTACTCAAGGAAATGCAGCAGTGGACGCGGTCTGTGATGAAGGTGTAGAAGCGTTTACATCTGAGCAATGGAAAGGCTATTCTTCCAAACGTCAACAACAGATTTTATTGCAATACAGATTAACATATTTAGCTGAAACGGAAGTGAATTGGTGTCCAGAATTGGGAACCGTTTTAGCGAATGATGAAATCATAAACGGCGTATCCGAACGTGGCGGCTATCCTGTTATTCGGAAAAAAATGACTCAATGGAGCATGCGGATTTCTGCCTATGCCGAGCGACTTTTACAGGGATTAAACACCATTGATTGGACAGATGCCCTTAAAGAAAGTCAGCGAAATTGGATTGGAAAATCAGTAGGAGCTTCTGTGGTGTTTAATCTTAAAGAACACACCTCATCGATTGAAGTGTTTACCACTCGACCTGATACAATTTACGGTGTCTCGTTTATGACGCTAGCGCCTGAGCATGAATTAGTGAATCAGATTACAACACCCGCTCAAAAACCGGCAGTGGATGCCTATGTCTTGGCAACTGCCAAACGCAGCGAACGCGATCGAATGGCAGACGTAAAAACTATTTCGGGAGTGTTTACAGGAGCCTATGCAGAACACCCTTTGACAAAAAAACCCGTTCCTGTTTGGGTAGGCGATTATGTGTTGGCAGGTTACGGAACAGGCGCTGTGATGTCAGTTCCATGTGGAGACCAGCGCGATTATGATTTTGCGAAACATTTTAATATAGAAATCCCAAATATTTTTGAAGGGGTTGATATTTCTGAGGAAGCCTATATCGATAAAGCCAAGACGATTATCGCGAACAGCGATTTTCTAAATGGACTTAATTATAAAGAGGCCTCTAAAAAAGTCATTGAAACCTTAGAAGCGAAAAGACATGGTTTAGGAAAAACAAATTACCGACTCCGTGATGCGGTTTTTTCCAGACAGCGGTATTGGGGCGAACCATTTCCTGTATATTATGTGAATGGATTGCCACAGATGATAGCGACTGAACATTTGCCAATCAGTTTACCAGAAGTTGAAAAATATTTACCAACCGAAGAAGGCGAGCCACCATTAGGTCGTGCCAATGTTTGGGCGTGGGATACCACTCGCAATACAGTGGTTGAAAACAGTCAAATAGACCACAAAACCATCTTTCCATTAGAACTCAATACCATGCCGGGATGGGCGGGGAGTTCATGGTATTTTAATAGGTATATGGACGCGCAAAATCCCAACGAATTTGCAAGCTCCGAGGCCTTGAATTACTGGAAGGAAGTAGATTTATATATTGGAGGAAGTGAGCATGCTACAGGACACTTACTCTATGCCCGTTTTTGGCAAAAATTCTTATTTGATTTAGGGGTGGTGCCAGTGGATGAGTTTGCTAAAAAACTCATCAATCAAGGAATGATTTTGGGAACAAGTGCGTTTGTAGGAAGAGTCGAAGGAACCAATACGTTCATATCTGTAGATCAAATCACTTCCGAAACGATTCAGTGGATTCATGCAGACGTGTCTTTTGTGAATGCATCAGATGAATTAGATGTTGAGGCATTTAAATCTTGGAGAGAAGAGTTTAAAAATGCAGAGTTTATCACGGACAATGAAGGTCTTTTTAAAGTAAAAAGAGAGGTCGAAAAAATGTCTAAATCCAAATATAATGTCGTAAATCCTGATGCGATTTGCGAACAATATGGTGCGGATTCACTCCGTTTATACGAAATGTTTTTAGGGCCTTTGGAGCAATACAAACCTTGGAATACTTCTGGAATTACAGGCGTCCATAATTTTCTTAAAAAATTATGGAAACTATATATTGGTCAAGACGGACTTAAAGTTACAGAGTTAGAACCATCAAAAGACCATTTAAAAACCCTTCATAAAACCATTAAAAAAGTCACCGAAGACATTGAGAATTTCTCATTTAATACGTCGGTCTCTACCTTTATGATTGCGGTTAATGAACTGACTGCTCAGGGGTGTGTATCCAAAGATATTTTAGAACCCTTACTGGTGTTGATTTCGCCTTACGCTCCGCACATTGCTGAGGAATTATGGAGTCAATTGGGACACGAGGAATCCATAACAATTGCTGACTTTCCAGAATTTGATGCCAGTCACTTAGTCGAAAGTACGAAAGCTTATCCCATATCTTTTAATGGTAAAATGCGGTTCACGATTGAGTTGTCTCTAGACTTAAGTAAAGAAGATATAGAAAAGGCTGTGATGGAGGACGAGAAAACACTCGCACAATTAGACGGACGCGTTCCGAAAAAAGTGATTGTTGTACCCGGTAAAATTGTAAACATTGTTGGATAATATAGATTCTATTGAAGTCATTGGGCTCGTTGCAGCTTGTTTGACTACTTACGCGTTTTTGCCTCAAGTGTATAAAACTTGGAAAACCAAAGATGTGTCAGGGTTTTCATTACCCACTTTTTCGTTGTTTTTTATAGGGATAGTATTTTGGTTGGTCTATGGTATTTTAAAAGAGAGTCTATCAATGATCTTGGCAAATTCAATTACTATGGTGTCGTCTTTTACAATATTGATTTTCATTTATAAATATAGAAAACGTTAATTTTTAGTACCGATTTTTCTATTTTAAGAATTGTTATTACATTTATAGATATAAAACTAAATCTAAAAATTAATTATTATGGGAACCTACTATATTCTTCTTGGAGCCATCGCTTTGATAAGCTGGCTTGTGAGTTCAACTTTAAAACGAAAATTTGCGGCCTATTCAAAGATTCATCTACGTAATGGAATGAGTGGTGCCGAAATTGCTGAAAAAATGCTTTTAGATCACGGCATTAGAGATGTAAAGATCGTCTCAACAGCTGGTCGTTTGACAGATCATTACAATCCTGCAGATAAAACAGTAAACTTAAGCGAAGCGGTTTACAACGAGCGAAACTCTGCCGCCGCAGCTGTTGCTGCACACGAATGTGGTCATGCTGTGCAACATGCACAAGCTTACAGTTGGTTGCAATTGCGTTCAACTCTTGTACCAGCAGTAAATATATCTTCAAAACTCTCCATGTGGTTGATTGTAGGAGGTTTAATTTTGGGCTTTGGAGCTGGTGTTGGTTTGGGTTATTGGGTTGTAGTTTTAGGATTTGTTTTGATGGCTGTAGCTACTGCCTTTAGTTTTATCACCTTGCCCGTGGAATATGATGCGAGTAACCGTGCGCTAGCTTGGTTAAAAAATAAAAACATGTTATCTCAAGAAGAATATAAAGGGGCCGAAGATGCTCTGAAATGGGCCGCTCGAACGTATTTAGTTGCAGCGCTAGGTTCTCTTGCGACCTTAATTTATTGGGCGTATCAAATTTTCGGAAGAGATTGATTAGATTTTAATTTGGCGATCAATTTGTTGATCTAAGGAAATAAATGTTTCCGTTCTTGAAACTCCAGAGATTGGTTGAATCTGTTTGTTTAAAACAGACATAAGGTGCTCATTGTCCTTGCACAGAATTTTGACCAAAACACTCCAGTTTCCAGTAGTATAGTGACATTCTAATACTTCAGGGATTTTTTTGAGTTGCTTGACTGCATCTGAATTATTTTTGGCTTTGTCTAAAAATACGCCCACAAATGCCATGGTCGTATAGCCTAAAACTTTTGGATTCAATACAAACTTTGATCCCGCTATTAGTCCAGAACCTTCTAATTTTCGTAAACGCTGGTGGATGGCAGCTCCAGAAATCCCGACTGTACGTGCAATTTCTAGGACAGGTGTCCTAGCATCTTTCATAAGAGCTCTAAGAATCGTTTTGTCTATACCGTCAATCTCTATAAGTTTATTCATTTTGCAGTAGAATCCTATGTTTTATGAGTCAAAAGTATTCAAATTATTTCAATTTATAACTATATTATTGATTTAAGGGGTTATATCCTAAGTATTTACTTTCATTTTCATTAAATATGACGCCAAAATCTTTTAATTCATTTAATACTGGGGTGTAAAATTCTTTTTTAGTTGGAATTTGAACGCCATAGCTTTGTATTTCATTATTTAGGATGGCTAAAGTAGCTATTGCCACAGGTAATCCTACGGTTTTTGCCATAGCCGTATATGTTTGGTCGTCTCCAGTACAAACCATAGTTGCATCAATTTGATGTTTATTACCATTCAGTTCATAGCCAAACTTATGATACATCACAATCATATCTTTATCTTGTGGAGATAAACTCCAACTATCTAAAAGTATTTTTTGAAGAATTTGGGCAGGGGTAGCATTTTTCAATTCTACTTTTTTATCATCGTTAAAAATATCGAGTTCTTCAAGCTTTTCCCATACAATATCATCCTGATCGATCTTTAATTGGTATCGTAATTTTAATTCTACAGAATCTGTTGGACTGTAGGGCAAAAACGAATTGACAAAACCACGATAGCTCATATTTTCACTATCTGCTATTGTATAGCTGTCGTCAGTCATCCCAAGCAAGACAAAAATTTGCCAAGCCCTGCTAAACCCAACGCGCCGTATTGTTCCTCTGTATAAAGTTTCTATATTTTCCAATCCATATGCATTTTGATATTTTAGGGAGTCTCTGTTTGCATAGGCCTCAAAACGCCCATAGCCGTCAACTTCTAAAAACTCTGTTCGCCTAAACAAGCGGTGATAAGGGATGTATTTAAATCGACCTTCCTGTAAAAACTTCGCAGCCCCGCCTTGTCCTGCCAAAACCACATTGCGTGGATTCCAAGTAAATTTGTAATTCCAAAGGTTTGTGTCACTTTCGGGTGCCATTAATCCCCCTGTAAAAGATTCGAAAAGTAACATCTTACCACCAGCTGCTCTAATCCGATCGATGACTTGCATCGCACTCATATGATCCACCCCCGGATCTAAACCTATCTCATTTAAAAAGATCAATTTTTTAGCTTTTGCTTCTGTATCTAATGCTTTCATTTCTTCACTGACATAAGAAGCAGTCACCAAATGTTTTCCAAATGTTAAGCAATCTTTGGCAACCTCAATATGAAATCGAGCAGGGAGCATAGACACAACGATATCTGCATTTTGGACGGCTGATTCCCGCGATGATTTATCAAAAACATCGAGCTCTAACGCATTTGCATTTGGATGGTTTTTAATCCACTTTAGTGCGTTTGAAGTATCAAGATCTCCAATAGTTACTTTTAATTTCTCTGTAATAGATTTATCTAAAAAATACTTTATGAGGTATGATGCAGACTTACCAGCTCCGATGATTAATATGTTTCGCATTTTGATGTGAGATTCTTACTTTTGTAATTAGTCAAAGGACTAAAGTAGAAAATATATTACTTTAATAAAGAAAATGGATCGGAAAATATTTTTATGGGCCTGTATAACAGGTGGTCTTGGCGTTGTTTTAGGTGCCTTTGCAGCTCATGGTTTAAAACCTCTAATTAGCGTTTCGGCCATAGAGAGCTTCAATACTGGAATCCGTTATCAAATGTATCATGCCTTTTTGTTGTTTTTTATTGGACTCACAACAGCACTCAAAGCCAGTCAAAAATCAATTTTACTTAAGCTTATACTCACAGGAGTAGCATTGTTTTCGGGTTCTATATATGTATTAGCGACCAACAATTTAACGTCTTTTAATTTTAAAGTGATTGGATTTATAACCCCAATTGGCGGACTATTTTTAATTTCATCTTGGGTACTTTTATTTATTTATTTTCTTAGAATTAAAAAGTAATTTCAGACACATTTAATTTAATTCAATACTTTTGCAGTATCAAAATTTGAATATCATGCCACAACCCTTACCATTTACGAAAACGATTTCGTTATCCTCTTACAGAATAGATTCAAAAAACGTACATTATCAACTCTCCCCGGATGAACTACATGCTTTGACAATTGCCAAAAAACAAGGTTTTGAAACCAGTTCAGGTGCCCTAGCAATTCAAACTGGAGAGTTCACAGGAAGGTCCCCAAAAGATCGATTTATTGTTAAAGACTCCATTACCAAAGATCGCATTTGGTGGGGGGATATAAACATTCCATTTTCTCCAGACGATTTTGATGCACTCTACGAGAAAGTCACTATCTATCTATCTACAAAAGAAATTTTTGTCCGGGATAGTTATGCATGTTCTGACCCTGCTTACCGCACCAATATTAGAGTTATAAACGAATACCCTTGGAGTAATTATTTTGCATATAATATGTTTTTAAGACCTACGGAATCTGAATTGAAAAACTTTGATCCGGAGTGGACGGTGATCAATGCTCCTGGTTTTCTCGCCGATCCTAACAATGATGGTACACGCCAACATAATTTTGCCATTTTAAATTTTACAAAAAAAATTGCTTTGATTGGCGGAACGGGCTATACGGGAGAGATTAAAAAAGGTATTTTTTCGGCGTTAAATTTTATACTTCCCGTATTTAAAAATACGCTGCCCATGCACTGCAGTGCCAACGTTGGAAAAGACGGGGATACCTCTATCTTTTTTGGATTATCTGGGACTGGGAAAACCACCCTTTCTACCGATCATCATCGCCATTTGATAGGCGATGACGAACATGGTTGGACCAATGAAAACACGATTTTTAATTTTGAAGGCGGTTGTTATGCGAAGGTTATAAATCTGTCTAGAGATAATGAACCCGAAATTTTCGATGCCATAAAAAAAGGGGCCATTCTAGAAAATGTGGTGATGAATGCCAATGGAGATGTTGATTATTCAGATACCTCAATTACTCAGAATACACGGGTAAGTTATCCGCTTCATTTTATTGACAATGTTCAGCCCAATTCTATTGGCAAAAATCCTAAAAATGTTTTTTTTCTCACTGCCGATGCGTTTGGCGTGTTGCCTCCCATATCTAAATTAACGCCAGGTCAAGCAGCTTATCACTTTATTTCTGGCTATACAGCCAAAGTTGCAGGTACCGAAGCAGGAATCACGGAACCCGTTCCTAGCTTTTCAGCTTGTTTTGGAGCGCCTTTTATGCCCTTACATCCCACCAAATATGCGGAAATGTTAAGTGCCAAAATGAAATCAACTGACGTCAATGTTTGGTTGGTAAATACAGGATGGACTGGCGGCCCTTACGGTATTGGAACGCGTATGAAATTGGAGTTTACCCGTGCGATGATCAACGCAGCGATGGATGGCTCTTTAGAAGCAGCAAACAAAGACAACTACCATATTCATTCCGTTTTTGGAGTGCTTCAGCCCAGAGTATGTCCCAAAGTTCCTACCGAATTTTTAAGCCCTCGACTGACTTGGAAGAATGATGAAGGCTTTTATAAAACAGCTCATAAATTAGCAGCCTCTTTTAAAACCAATTTCAAAAAATTTGAGAGCTATGCTAATGACGAAATCATGGCTGGTGGACCAAAAATCTAATCTAATTTAGTTTTTATCTATTTAAAAAATAAAAAATTGTAATTTTAGGGTTCACAATGAACCAATGAGGTATTTAGTTTTTGTCTTGCTTTTTTGTTCCTTTTATTCATGTCATTATTATGAAAAAAAGAAACTCGATTCCAATACGATTTTAATGGAAGAATTAAAAACGTTTAACTGGAATGAAGTCGATCGATACCCAAGTTTTGAAAATTGTGAAAACTCCATTAACTTTCAAGACAATAAAAATTGCTTCGAACAAACCATTACAGCGCATATATCTGAATATTTTGGAACACAAAATATCATTGTCACACAAACAGTGAGCGATACCATCCTTATTGATTTATTAGTTACTAACAGAGGAGAGCTTCAAGTTTTTAAAATACAAACAGATGAACTGACTAGAAAACAAATTCCAGCCTTTGACTCCATTTTAAAATGGAGTTTGCACGGGCTTCCTAAATTATTCCCTGCAATTAAAAGAAGTCAACAAGTACAAACGGCGTTTCAGTTGCCAATAATTCTTAGAGTAGATTGATGGCTGATGATAAAATTATATTAGGAATTGACCCCGGAACCACCATTATGGGTTTTGGATTGATAAAAATCAAAGGGAAAACTATGGAGTTTCTCCAATTGAACGAGTTACTACTTCAAAAATACGACGATCATTATTTGAAACTCAAACTTATTTTTGAGCGTACCATTGAATTGATAGACACCTTTCATCCGGATGAAATTGCGATTGAAGCACCTTTTTTTGGTAAAAATGTGCAAAGTATGCTTAAACTAGGAAGAGCACAAGGCGTAGCCATGGCGGCGGGACTTTCGAGAGAAATTCCAATTACGGAGTACTCTCCTAAAAAAATTAAGATGGCCATTACTGGAAATGGAAACGCCAGTAAAGAACAAGTGGCCAAAATGCTACAGAGTCTTTTGGACTTGAAAGAATTGCCTAAAAACCTTGACTCTACAGATGGTTTGGCAGCAGCAGTTTGCCATTTTTACAACCAAGGAAAAGTCACGGGTGGTAAAAGTTACACAGGCTGGAGTGCCTTTGTAAAGCAAAACGAAAGCAGAGTTAAAAAATAAATTCATTATTATGGACATGGAAACTCTCAAATATCCAATTGGGAAACCTAAAATCCCTAAAAAAATTGAGCCCGGTCATATCGAAGCTTGGATTCAATCTATTAGGCAGTTTCCTTCCCTTATTACAAAGGAAGTGACCCCTCTTACGGACAAGGAACTCCGTTACAAATACCGTCCAGAGGGCTGGACGATTCAACAAGTGGTTGGCCATTGTGTTGATAGTCACATGAATAGTGTTACTCGATTTAAATTAGCGCTTACGGAAGACAATCCAACAATTAAACCTTACGACGAGGCAATGTGGGCTGAACTTAGTGATACTGTAAATTATAGCATTCAAAGAGCTACTAAGCTTTTGGCTGGAATCCATCAACGATGGGTGTTTTTGTTAGAGCAATTAGAAACCTCACAGTTGCAAAGAACTTATATGCATCCTGAAGGAAATGAATGTATTTCTCTGAACGAAAGTTTGGCCATATACGCTTGGCATTGTAAGCATCATTTACAGCACATTATCAATGCGAAAGCATTTAAATATTAATCCAAAAATTTCTCTTTAGTGTCCGGTATTTATATCCACATTCCATTTTGTAAAAAAGCTTGTCACTACTGTAACTTTCATTTTTCAACAAATCAAAATTCAAAATCGGCATTTATCAAAGCGGTTTGTAAAGAACTGATGCTTCGTAAATCGGAATATACATCTGAAATTCAATCCATTTACTTTGGAGGTGGCACTCCAACGGTTTTAGAAGTTTCGGAATTAGAAGTAATTCTTCAGACGGTTTACGAACATTACAACGTGTCCGATATGCCTGAAATTACCCTTGAAGCCAATCCAGATGATCTGGATGAAGAAAAAATAAAAGCACTTTCAAATACTAAAATCAACCGATTGAGCATCGGAATTCAATCTTTTCATGAATCGGATTTAGCGGCCATGAACAGAGCGCACAACGCCGACGAGGCTAAAAAATGTTTAGAAATTGCCACGACTTATTTTGATAATATCACCATCGATTTATTGTTTGGTATGCCCACAATGTCTGCTGCCCAGTGGCGACAAAATTTACAAACCGCTTTTGGATTTGGAATTAAACATTTGTCTTGTTACGCACTCACCGTAGAGCCAAAAACCGCCTTGGAACATTTTATCAATAAAGGAAGTCATCCTCCCATGGATGATGAGTTGGCAGCCAAGCATTTTGAGGTATTGTTAGAGGAAACCGCTACACAAGGATTGACCCATTATGAAACTTGTAGTTTTGGACATCCCGATTATTTTTCAAGACATAATACAAGTTATTGGTTGGGGAAAACCTATATGGGAGTGGGACCATCAGCACATTCGTTTGATGGTATTCAAAGAAGTTGGAATGTTTCAAACAACTCTAAGTATATCAAATCCTTAGAAGTTGATATACGACCATTTGAATCCGAAGTGTTATCTTTAGAAAACAGATTCAACGAGTACATCATGACCGGTTTGCGAACGATTTGGGGTATTTCACTGGATAAAATTGAAGCCGATTTTGGAGTAAAAATCAAAGCCCAATTGCTTGAAAACTCAAAAAAATTCAGAACTTCCAAGACGCTCATTTTAGAGGATAATCATTTAAAAGTCACAAGAACTGGGAAATTTCTTTCAGACGGCATTGCTTCCGATTTGTTTTTAGTTTAATTAATTTCATTAAATTTACGTAAAGCATAATTTTTTTATGAAAGCAATTATTCAAGCCAACAGCCGAACCTATACCATTTATATCGATCAACCTTTGGACATTTCAATTCCATTTCGTGCTTCAAAAGAGAATGTAAATGCTTGGTATTTGCCACCACCCAAGATATATCCAGCCAAAGTAAAAGGATGGACTGGAAGTGTCAAAGAAGGCGCTGCAGTTAATTTTAACACCATCGAATTTAATCCGCATGCGCATGGAACGCACACCGAATGTGTGGGTCATATCACTGAAGAACTTCACACAATCAATAGTTGTTTGACCCAATTTTTATTTGTTGCGGAAGTTATTACCGTGGTTCCAGAATTCTTAGATGGCGATTTTATTATTTCCGATAAACAATTGCGCTATGCGATAGGCAACAAAAAAAGAGAGGCAGTGGTCATCCGAACACTTCCCAATACAAGAGACAAATTGAGTCGACAATACCCACATACAAATCCTCCTTACCTTACAGAAGCTGCAGCGATATATCTTCGTGAAAAGGGAGTCAAACATTTATTAATTGACACTCCAAGTGTGGACAAAGAAAAAGATGACGGACAACTTTTGGCTCATAAAGCCTTTTGGAATGTTGAAGGTGAAATGCGCATGGATGCTACGATCACAGAACTGATTTATGTGCCGAATTCAGTGTTGGATGGAAAGTATATTTTAAATATTTTGATTGCACCTTTTGAAAATGATGCTTCGCCGAGCAAGCCAATCCTGTATAAATTATACGACAAAGAAACTCCAAAACCCTCATGATACCTATTGACGCCATTCAATCTTTTTGTTTAAAAAAAGAACAAACCACTGAAGAGTTTCCTTTTGATGAAAGCACTTTAGTCTATAAGGTTTTAGGAAAAATATTTGCACTCTGCCCATTGGAAGCGTGGGAACAAGGCAAGCCCTCCATTACCTTGAAATGCGACCCCGACTATGCCGACGAACTCCGCAATGACAATGATTGCATTCACTCTGGATTTCACACCAATAAAAGACATTGGAACACCATCTATTTGAGCAACTGCGGTTTCTCCCCTGAATTTCTTTTTGAACTGATTGACCATAGCTATGCGATGGTGGTTAAAAATATGCCTAAAAAATTAAGCAGTCAGCTAAAATCAACTTCTTAAAGTCTGAAGGACTCAGCGTTGTGATGGTTTTGAATTGCTTATTTAAATTGGATATGTTTTTAAATCCACACAAATAGGCAATGTCAAAAATTCTTAGGACCATGAACCGGGAAACTAGTTTCTGAACGGATCCTCAACAAAAAACTATCCTTAGTTATACATTTCTACCATTCCAATGGGGGATTTTAAATCCCTAAAAATCATTGTTTTATTAAAATTTATGTAATTTTGGAGAAACCATATCCCGAACGCTATGAAACAATTATTTGTATTTTTAAGTCTCAGTTTTTCTGTCATGAGCTCACTTTCAGCTCAAACAAAATTAGATATTATTAATGCGGTCAATTTAGATTCTCTAAGCCTAACGCTTAAGGAATTTACCGGGGAAGTCGCAACGAATGTTGGAGGTAATGCTGTTACCATATTGAATAGAGAGGAAGCCAATAATGAGCTTGCTGGAGATTATCTGGTTGAAAAATTCAATGCGATGAATAACCTCACAGTAAACGATCAGGCTTTTAATACGAATGGACGCAACATTGTTGCGACTCAGTTAGGGAAAACCAATCCAAACGATATTTATATTATTTGTGCGCATTACGATTCAGTAGCAGATTATTGTGCAGATGACAATACAACTGGAACAGCTACCGTTTTAGAAATTGCACGAATTTTATCGACCCAATGTTTGGATAATACGATCATTTATGCGTTGTGGGATGAAGAAGAAATAGGGCTTAAAGGAGCCGGTTTTTATGCCGCACAAGCGAGTAGTAATGGGGATAATATATTGGGTGTTTTAAATATTGATATGATGGGGTATGATGGCGATAATGACGATGATTTTGATATTGATGTGCGTCCAATTGCAAATTCAATAGCAATGAAAGATGACCTCATAAACTTATTATCCACCTATAATTTTAATTTAAACGTTAATGTGGTGAATCCAGGATCCCCAGCGAGTGATCATGCACGTTTTTGGGATCAAGGATTTTCTGCAGTCTTGGTTGGGGAGTCTTGGGAAAACAACGATCAAACGCCTTATTATCATTCTTCTTCCGATCGATACAGTACGTTGGATTTGCCGTATTTTCATGAAATTGCAAAATTGATTATGTCTTATATGGTGACCAAAGGGGGTTTGGTTTCAGTTGATAATTCACTCACAGTAAGCTCTACTGCTTTGACCTCAAATATGGCTAATGCCAGTTACCAATGGATTAATTGTAATACTAATCTCCCAATATCCTCCGAAACAAATCAATCATTTTCACCTTCAGCGAGTGGAAGCTACGCTGTTGCGGTGACTGTAGGTTCTTGTACGGAATTAAGTTCTTGTGTTGATTTTACACCCTTAGATTCGGAGACTATTAAATTAAATATGATTAAAGTTTTTTCGAATCCTGTTTTATCTACCCTTAATATTGAACATCCCTTTAATGAGGATTTAAGCTTTGAGTTGTTCTCGATAGAGGGGAAGAAAATTTTCGAACAAGTTTTAACTAAAAAACGTTCAGAGTTAAATGTGAGTCAGTTCTCTCCAGGGCCGTATTTTGTACGTATCTCAGAAGGCGAAAGAGTGTTTTCTCAAAAAATAGTTATTGGTAAGTAGTAAATTACAAGCTGTTTAAAATTTAAGACTGAAGCTCGGTAAAATATTTATAAAACAACGGAATTGTTTCGATTCCTTTAAAGTAATTGAAAAGTCCAAAATGTTCGTTAGGCGAGTGGATGGCATCACTGTCCAAGCCAAATCCCATCAAAATTGTTTTGCTCTTTAATTCTTTTTCAAATAAGGCCACAATAGGAATACTTCCCCCTCCACGTTGTGGAATAGGTGCAGTTCCAAAAGTCTCTTTATAGGCCATTGCCGCCGCTTTATACCCAATCGTATCAATAGGAGTAACGTAGCCTTGACCTCCGTGATGGGGAGTCACTTTTACGGATACACTTGGTGGAGCAATGCTTTCAAAATGAGCTTTAAACAGCTCTGTGATTTCTTCACAATCTTGATTGGGTACTAAGCGCATCGAGATTTTTGCATAAGCTTTGCTCGCAATGACAGTTTTGGCACCTTCGCCTGTGTAACCACCCCAAATTCCGTTCACGTCTAGTGTGGGACGAATGGAGTTACGTTCGTTAGTTGAATAGCCTTTTTCGCCATAGACGGCGTTGATTTTCAAAGAATCTTTATAATCTTCTAATGAAAACGGTGCCTTTGCCATTTCTGTGCGTTCTTCGTCAGATAAATCTTCAACCTTATCATAAAAACCTGGAATGGTAATATGGTTGTTTTCGTCATGTAAAGAGGCGATCATTTTAGCTAGAATATTGATTGGATTTGCAACTGCTCCTCCATAAATTCCGGAATGTAAATCTCTATTTGGACCGGTCACTTCAACTTCTACATAGCTCAAACCTCGCAGTCCTGTTGTGATGGAAGGCGTGTCTTTCGCAATCATTCCGGTGTCCGAAATTAAGATGACATCATTTTTTAGCTTGGTGGTATTGCTTTTTACAAAATCAGCAAGGTTTTCACTGCCAACTTCTTCTTCGCCTTCAATCATAAATTTGACATTACAGGGCAATTGATTTGTTGAGGTCATAAATTCAAGTGCTTTGACGTGCATATACATTTGTCCTTTGTCGTCGCAAGCACCTCGTGCAAAGATGGCACCCTCGGGATGGAGTTCGGTTTTTTTAATGATGGGTTCAAAGGCTGGAGCGTCCCAGAGTTCAATAGGATCTGCGGGTTGCACATCATAATGACCATAGACCAAAATAGTTGGGAGCTTGGGGTCTATCATTTTTTCACCGTAAACAATTGGAAACCCTTTGGTTTGACAAATTTCTATGGCATCACATCCTGCTTTTTTCAGGCTGTTAGCCACAAAATCGGCTGCCTTGAACACATCTTTAGAGTAGGCAGAATCAGCACTAACCGATGGAATTTTAAGTAGTTCAAATAGCTCTTGAACGAAACGATCTTTATTTGAGTCGAGATAAGATTGTAGTGAATTCATAGTCTGGAAGTTTATGAGTGTAAATCTACAAAAATCCTCTTAAATAAATATTTCTATCTACTATTTGTATTTATAAACTATTGTTTATATTTGCGTCCCTATTATTAGGGATGTTTAGCGGGCGTGGTGGAATTGGTAGACACGCTAGACTTAGGATCTAGTGCCGCGAGGTGTGGGAGTTCGAGTCTCCCCGCCCGCACTAAAC
>Ga0209374_1000098_pt1 | contig 95579 bp, 82 predicted proteins | sample SaaInlLV_DNA_10m_FD_184683 | JGI IMG/M metagenome (GOLD analysis project Ga0209374, IMG submission 184683) | Marine microbial communities from expanding oxygen minimum zones in the Saanich Inlet - SI075_LV_DNA_10m (SPAdes) (version 2) | ecosystem: Environmental > Aquatic > Marine > Unclassified ... | reverse complement strand
GCACCATTATCAGCGCTGCAGAACAGCGCTGGAAAGACACCGCGCCGGTTGAGCAAGCCAAGATAAAAGAACTGCAAAAGCGCTATTACGGACTTCTCAATAATTTGCGTAAGTTACGCCGCGAAGCGAGCCAAGAGAACGCCAATCGCAAACTCGAAGCGATTGCCCAAGCCGAAGCCTTAGCGGCCTCTGATGACCGTGCTGAAGCTATGCGTGCAGCCAAAGAGCTTCAACGCCAATGGAAAGAAATAGGCCCTAGCAATCATAAAGATGATCAGAATTATTGGCGCGCCTTCCGCGCCGCGTGTGACAGCATTTTCACCCGCGAGGCGGGCGAATCAGCCGAGAGCAGACCACGCCGAGAAAACACTGCGAGTCGTAATTCGAAGACAGCCCATGCCAATATCGACATAGCGAAGGTCAGCGCCGAACTCGACGCATTGCTCAGCTCGCTTGAGTCACTGCTTGCCCTTAATGACGAGGAGTTTAGGCAAGCTCGTGAGCAGTACCAAGATCAGTCGCAACAGTTCTCTGCGGCACTTAGCCCCAAGCTTGGGAATCGCGGCAAAATCTATACCGAGCGATTTACTACGCTTAAGCGTCGATTCGATACGCGTTATAAAGCGCTTCCCGATAAAAGACAGCAGCAGCGGATCGCAACGGTGAGTGCATTAACTGACAAGCTCGACGCATTTGAAGCAAGTCTCCTTAGCGCTAAAGACGCGGACGAGTTTGCGACTGCCAAAGCTGCCTTTGATTCGGAAGACTGGAAGACGCTAACAAAGCCTGATGACGATTCGTTCGCAGCCATTTTAGACGCACGCCTCGCGTCGTTACTCAAGGCTACCAAAGCTGCCGATCTAGACAAGTTAAGCAATGAGGCTGCAATCAGTGCCGCAAGGCTGTGCACAGAGCTTGAAATTAGCGCCAATGTAGACACGCCAAGTGCAGATCAGGCGCTGCGCATGCAGTTGCAATTAGAGCAGCTTAAAGCCGTGTTTGGGCAAGCCAAGCGTTCAGCTGCTGACGTTATCAAGCACTCGCGCGATGAACAGTTGAGACTGCAATGCCTAGGCCCCCTCTCGCCAGAAAAACGAAAAGAACTGCGCGAGCGCTTTGACGTTGCGGCTGCAAAACTCAACCGCGGATAGCACGGCGAGCTTTGATTGCTGGTGTAGCGCAGAACCGCCCCCCCCTGCTCGCCAGCTAGGCTTTGAGTAACGTGCTATTCGCATAGCTGCGCAGCCAATACGGGTGCAGCTCCGCAGCTACGCCGTTCAGACGATGCTCGAAGGCCAACAAGTCGTCTGCTTTGGCTTGCCAATCTGCGAGAATATCTGAGGCTTTGAGCGTTTCAGTCTCGGTGAGTTTCCCCGCGGCTAGCAATCGCTGTAGCGCAAGATAATTAATGTCCTGAAGCCGATAATTAGCAAGTATTTGCGCATCGATTGCCGTAGCAATTTTTTCAGGCTCATCCGAATCGAGTTCCAATTCTTCTCCAAACGCCACATGCACCGCGCCTTTTTCACCCATCATCCCCGTCACTATCGAACGAATGTCACTGCCTTCGTCTTTCTGAAACCCGCCCTCTTTCTCACGCATATAGAGTTCTTGTGCCTTCAGCGTATCGCAGGCATCGTATTGGTAAGAAAGAGTCACCGGAATGATATGCAGCCGGCCTAGGCTCTCACGCATCGGTTCTTTGCGGTGTGCGATAGCGAGCATTTTCAACAGCGCAGGGTCAGTCCGATCTATTCCGTCTTTCGCTCGGCCCTCACGCTGCGCTATCCAAACATTGCTTCCCGTCTCGATGCAGTAATGGATGTATTCTGATAACAACCTTAGTGAGGCAAGCAGCTCTCGTCCCTTAACCGAACGCTTAACGATGAAGCTTTTATTAAGCCTCATCAAATCGGACACAAAGCGCTTCTTCAATAGATTATCGCCAATCGCTATCTGTAGCGTCTCGAATCCTGCGTGATAAAGCATGTAGTTTACGAACGCTGGGTCCATGGCGATATCGCGGTGATTGCAAATAAAGACATAGCTTCGCCCAGGCCTCAGATTTTCAAGACCCGAATGCGTGAGCGACGTCGTCGTCTCCTCGATCATCTTGTCCATGTATGTCGCGATCACGTGCTGGATTTCACGGATGCTATCGACGCCGCGCAGCTGCTTTTTTAACGTTGATCTCGCGAATATTCGCGCTGCGAAAGGGAGGACGCGTGAGAAATTAGGCGCATAAAAGCGGGCGATACTGTCGAGCATTTCAGCATCTCGCAGCAGTGACTCAAGGACCGCTTTCACTTCATCGTCTTGATACGGCCTGATCTCTTGAAACTTGTCCATATTCCCTCGACATAGTAGGCGTTCGCGATCGCTTTCATAAGCTGACAGCGCCCACGCCAGAGTTGGGTTGCCTGTCTGTGTAAGCAGGGGAATTTTACTGGTTTCCCACACTAATAGGTAGCGAGGCTTCGGTGATTCGCTGTGGCGCTCTCTAGGCTAGTTGTGTTCGACGCCAAGAGAGTCGACATACGCATTCAACGAGTCTAGCAGAGACTCGACCTCATCCCCTCCTCGTCCCCTCGCTTCAGCGAGACCGGCGGCGTAGTTTTCTCGGGCATGCCTGTCATTGACGCGGGCCAAGCAAAATGTCTGCCACTGCTTGGACTCGTCGTCTGTGAGGGTCTCAGGGTAATTGCGCGCGCGATAACGAAACAGCATCTCTTTTAATCGCGGGTCTCTAAAGGGGATATCCAGACGCCCGAGATCAGCTGGCGCTGACCGGCGCACGGTCTGCATCAATTTTTTGTCTGCGTCACCGAAAAAGCCCGAATAAATCATAAAGTCAGGATCCGTCTCGGCCGCGCCTTCGCTTGCACGCCCAAACGCGGCCGTCACCGTCGCCGCTGCGTCCACTGCTGCTTGAATAACCTCAAAATGCCGCTTCCAAATTGCATTATCTAGGCCGTAGTGGGACGCAAGCGCCTCATCTAGCACCCCTATTGGTGCAATGACTGGGCATTTATTTGTTGCAATGACATGCAGCGGCACCGTGTCCTCTCCTTCGGGAAGTTCGCTCCGACGCTTATAGAGCCTCGTCGCCAATTCCTCGGCGGAAAGGCTTAGCCAATGCGCGGGGTCTACCCGAAGATCGCAAGCGATAATTGCGTTATTGTTAGTGGGATGCGGACAGAGCGGCATGACAAAGGACAGACAACCCTGCCGCGCAGGAAAAGCCATCGATACAAACAGCACTGGTTTGTGTGTCACCAGGTCAAATTGCGCCCGAACCGCAGCCTTCGACCGAAGCCCGTAGGCATAATCATACAGTTTAGGCTGTGCTTTACGCAGGAGTTTTGCCATCTCAATAGTTGCAATAACATCAGCAAGCGCATCATGCGCCGCGCCGTGCTCGATACCGTTAGCCACCGTCAGCTGATCTAGCCTAAAACTGCGCGAACCGTCTTCACGCAGCGGCCAATTAATCCCATCGGGGCGAACGCCAGCGCACAGGCGCACGACGTCGATAAGATCCCAGCGTGAATTCCCGTTCTTATATTCGCGCTCGTAAGGGTCGTGAAAATTACGGTAGAGCAACTGCCTAGTCATCTCGTCATCGAAACGCAGGCTGTTATAGCCCGCGACACAGGTACCGGGCTCTGAAAATTCGGCGAGGATGCGCTCGATAAACTCACGTTCGCAAAGTCCTTCAGCCGCAGCCTTCTGGGGCAAGATGCCGGTGATATAGCAGGCCATCGGCTCAGGGAGGAAATCAGGACTCGGCTTACAATAGAGCAGCAGAGGCTCGCCGATAATATTCAGGTCTTCATCGGTGCGGATGCCTGCGAACTGCGAGGCTCGGCCGCGCTTCGCGTCTTTTCCAAAGGTCTCGAAGTCATACCAATAGATGCTTTTGCCCGCCATCCTTATCCTCTCCAATTTTCGCTCTAATTCGATGCGGTTATTGGCGCTCCGCTGTATGCAAGACGCCGCTTCGCAGAAAGGCGTTCGCGGCGATTACAGCGTGGCGCGCAACTGTAGTAGACTTATCGGCGGTTAGCCTCTCAACCTCAGCTTAGAGGGCAGATCATTTCGAGAAACGAGGCACTCAGGCTATTCATAACAGTCAGCAGCATCAAGAAAAATAAGGATAAACGAGCTACATGGATTTCCGCGGCAGCCATATCACCAGCGTCACCCAGTTCGACCGAACCGCCATCGAGCGCGTCTTCGATGTCGCCGACAGCATGCAGCCCTTTGCGCGTCGAGAGCGCCGCACCAACGCGCTGGACGGCGCTATTCTAGGCAATATGTTTTTCGAGCCGAGCACTCGCACGCGCTTTAGTTTTGGCTGCGCGTTTAATCTACTCGGCGGCTATGTACGCGAAACCTCAGACATTAAAACCTCATCGATCTCTAAAGGCGAGTCTCTCTACGATACCGCGCGAGTGGTCAGCGGCTACAGCGACATTATCGTCATGCGCCACCCGCAGGCGGGCTCGGTAGAGGAGTTTTCGCGCGCGAGCCGCGTGCCTGTCATTAACGGCGGCGACGGGCCTAATGAACATCCCTCGCAGGCACTGCTTGACCTTTACACGATTAAAAAAGAGCTTAATGCGAACAGTCGTAAAATAGATGGCATGCGCATAGCCATGGTGGGCGATCTGAAGCATGGCCGCACCGTGCATTCGCTTTCGCAGCTGCTTCAGCTATTCACCAATATCACGTTTACCCTGATCTCTCCTGCCGAACTTAAAATGCCTGAAAATATCGTGGCCGAATTACGCGCTGCGGGCCACAGTGTTATCGAAACCGATGACATGGAAAAAGGCCTTAACGACAACGACACTGTGTATCTTACCCGCATTCAAGAGGAGCGGTTTAGCAGCCGCCTTGAAGCCAATATTTACCGCGGCCGCTTCAAACTTAATCAAGAAATTTACACGCGCAACTGCGCCCCCAATACGGTCATCATGCATCCGCTGCCACGCGATTCACGCGAAGAGGCGAACGAGCTCGATAACGACCTGAACCTGCATCCTAATCTCGCGATTTTTAGGCAGACCGACAACGGCGTCGTGGTGAGGATGGCGCTTTTTGCGTTGATCCTCGATGTTGTCGATCTCGTTGAAACACGAGCGAGTGAGGTGAAATGGTATACCGCGGGACGCTTCGATAATTAGGGCCAGAAAACAGAGGTTATTATGCTCTCAAAAGAAGACTATCTGACATTGGACGCCATCGCACTTGGCGAAGGCATCGCCCGTGGCGATTTTAGCGCCTTAGAAGTCAATCAATGCGCAGTCGAGCGCGCGCAAGAGATTAACCCCGCCCTTAACGCGATCGTGCATGAGGGCTATGACGCCGCGCTTGCTCGAGTAAAGGCAGCGAGCCCAAACAATTCTTCCCCGCTCGCAGGCGTGCCATTTCTTATCAAAGACCTGAGCCCCGCCGCGGGTCTGCCTGCCTGTTTTGGCAGTGCGTTGTTTAAGGATTTTATCGCTCAAAACAACGCCAAAATAGTGCAGCGCTATGTCGATGCGGGGCTTAACATACTGGGCAAAACTAACACGCCCGAATGGGGCCTCACACTAACCACCGAACCTGTATTGACTGGCGCTTGCCGCAATCCATGGCAGCTCACTCACTCCACCGGCGGCTCGTCGGGTGGCGCTGCTGCTGCCGTCGCAGCGGGCATTGTCCCCGCCGCACACGCCAGCGACGGCGGTGGTTCAATCCGTATTCCTGCAGCCAACTGCGGCCTCTTTGGCCTCAAACCCAGCCGCGGACTTACGACGATAGAAGGCACGCTCGCCGAATGCTGGAGCGGGCTCAGTGTCGGGCATGTGGTGAGCCAAACGGTTCGCGACAGTGCCGCTTTTCTCGACTTGATTACGCTGACCGCTCACGATTTATTCGCCAACCCTCTGCTCGCCCAGCAGACTGTTGGGGCGAACCCGAGCTTCTCCGACGCGCTTAAACAAGCGCCGCCCGCTAAGCTGCGCATAGCGCTTGTCACCACACATCCGACAGGTGAGCTGATCGATACCGAAGTGCTCGCAGGCGTCCGTGCGGCGGGGAGATTACTTGAAAGTCTTGGTCACAGCGTCGAAGAACAGCCTCATCCGGCAGACCATGCGCGGGCAGCCGGCGCCATGTCGAAAATCATAGGTACGCATGTTCTACAAAGCATACAGCCGCGGCTAGACTCACTTGGGCTTAGCCTCGATGAGGCGCCGGTCGAGCTCTCGACCAAGGTGATGGCCAAGGGCGGCGCCAAAGTCACCGCCTCTGACTATGTGAAGGCACGCGACAGCCTTCGGCGCCTAGAGCTGGCGATGCACGCTTTCCACCAGACAGTCGACATAATCGTGTCGCCGGTACTCAGCAAGCCGCCTGCGCCACTCGGCTGGCTCAATATGAACAGCACCGACCTAAAAGATTACGCCGCCAAATTCAGCCAGTACAGCGGCTTCACCGCCTTTTACAATGGCACGGGCGCACCCAGTATGTCGGTGCCACTGCATAGCACAAGCACCGGACTGCCTATTGGCATCCAGATGAGTGCCGACTGGGGCCAAGATGCCCTGCTGCTCAAGCTTGCAGCACAACTGGAGGGTGCAGCGCCGTGGCCGCGCCGAGCGCCGCTCTAACAAGCGGTTACCAAAGCAGTTGAAGCGCTTGCCTTGGCCTAGCCGCTGGTTTATTTTTCTTCTCAATAAAATAACGTCAGCAGCTGTGGCGTCGAGTCACCGTTTTAAAGGATGCGCGCCGGTATGCGCGAAATCGATGCGTCAGTCGCCTTGGAGAGACCATGCTAGCCACGTTTATAAAGTCAACCGGCACAAAGCCAATCGGAATATCACGCACTGTCGGCCACACCGTGTCGCCGCTAAGCTTCCTGTCTGTCCTTGCGTCAGTGTTAACCATCGCATCCACTGCACAGGGTCAATCAGGCGTTACCGAATGGGGCGTGCCCGACCTTCAGGGCAATTGGAAAAATGCGACCGTGATGCCTTTCGAACGCCCTGCTGAACTCGGCACCAAGCGCGCGTATACCGAAGCCGAAGCGATCGAGCTCGAACGACAGGCGCAGCAGGCAGTCGAAGAGGATAACGAGCCTCTGGACCCAGACAGGCCAGCGCCCGCCGCCGAGGCGCTGCCGCCCGTAGGCAATTACGACCTATTCTGGACTGACCGCGGCATGTTCTTGCCCACAATCGATGGTGAGTTTCGCACCTCTGCAGTAATCGAGCCTGCTAATGGCCGCATACCAGAACGCGTGGCGGGATTCGACGACACGATGGCAGCACTCGCCGCAGGCCGGCCCGACCGCAACGATGGGCCCGAAGGGCGCTCATTGGGCGAACGCTGTCTTGTTTCGTTCGGCAACAGCTCAGGGCCGGTAATGAGCCCCGTTATGTACAACAGCCACATGCAGATCGTTCAGTCGCCAGGCTATGTCACGATTATCATCGAGATGGTGCACGACGCGCGCATTATTAAGATCAGCGACGAAAGATCGGCCGCCTCACCTGCGCTGAATAAATGGATGGGTGACTCGATCGGGCGCTGGGAAGGCGATACGCTTATCGTAGAAACCAAACACTATAATCCTTGGCATCTCTATAGAGGCGCGCCGACAGATAATCTGACCGTGATCGAGACGTTCCGCCGCGACGGCAATAATAAGTTGATCTACGGATTTACCGTCGATGACCCTTCGGTTTATACCGCACAGTGGTCGGGCGAATACCCGCTGTCGCGCATCGACGAGCCAATTTATGAATACGCCTGCCACGAGGGTAATTACGGCATCATTGGCATTCTTGCGGGCGCACGACGGCTAGAGTCGCTCGAGGAAGCGGGCGTCGAATTAGGGATTGATCAGGAGTAACGAGGCCGTCAGTCTCGTCGGCCGTGGCGCACAGCGGTAATTTCGGCCATCACTGCAATCGCGATTTCTGCCGGTGTTTTGCTGCCTATCTGAAATCCTATCGGCGCATGCAGTGTGGCAATCTCTGCCTCGCTTAGCCCAAGCTCTGGAAGTCTTTCCCGTCTTGCGGCCGAGGTTCTCTCAGACCCCATCGCGCCGACATAAAACGCGTCAGTTTTAAGTGCTTCCATCAGCGCCATATCGTCAACTCGAGGATCGTGAGCCAGGGCGACGATGCCGCTATAGGGGTTGCTGAATTTAGCCCGCACCAAATCATCTGGCAGGCTTGCCGAAATCTCAACGCCGCTCACTGACCAATGATCGAGGTAATTCGGTCGTGGATCGCACAAAGTGACTTCGTATTCGAGCGCGATCGCCATTTCTGCAACATAGCGGGCAACGTCTCCGGCGCCTAACAGCAGCAGTCGATAGACCGGGCTCAGGCGATGCAGCATCACGCCTTCGTCGAGCTCGACAGGCGCCGCTCCCGACTCACTCGCCGCCTCCGCCGTTTCTTCCTCGTCTGCGACTGAACTGGTTTCGAGGCTATAAACACTGAGCGCACCAGTAACTAAATCGACACGCCGACTCACTTTCGAATGACTCTGTAATGCTTGCACCAGCGCAGCAAAGACGCCTCTATTTTCGGGCGATGGCTTAACGTATTCGAGCAACACATGAAGCTGTCCCCCGCAAGGCAGCTTTAGTCGCGCCTGCTCGGCCTCGGTAACCCCGTATTCGATAACAAACGGACCGCCTTCGGCGTCATATCGTGCCTTTAACGATCCATCTCTTAGCTGCTCGAGAAAATCTTCTTCGATGCAACCGCCGGACAGCGACCCGACTAACTCGCCCGCGCTGTTGCAAGCAAGCATTGCACCGATAGGCCGCGGCGATGATCCCCATGTTTTGAGAATGGTACAGACCCAAACCGGCTGGCCATCCGCAAGCCATCCGTTAACGCTTTCGATAATGTGCTGCTGACTACTGCGCATGCTGTCTCTTTCTCTCTGCTCGATGTTTACTATGACTGATTATCCTGCCCTATAGCTCTGCAGCGATAGGAGAAGCTAAGCCGCAGGACTCACATTCTAGCAAAAGAAGACCGCTAGGTATTAGACCAACAATTGACCAATGCTCACCTGCAACTTGCCAAATACGTTTGCTCTAGTGCGAGGAGATGCTGTTTGGTCTCGATGCCGCCACCAAAGCCGGTTAATTTGCCGTTCGCACCGATCACCCTGTGACAGGGAATTATAACGGGCAATGGATTGACGCCGTTCGCTGCGCCCACGGCACGCGATGCCTTCGGTCTGCCTATTTGCCGGGCGAGCTCTCCATAGCTCCAGGTCTCGCCATAGGGTATCTGACGCAGCGCTAGCCAGACCTCTTTTTGAAATTCGGAGCCTTGTGGATTTAGCGGCAAATCGAAATCACGAAGTTCACCCGAAAAATACGCCGTCAGCTGCGCACGTGCCTCTGCGAAGACCGTATCGCTGCGCTGCCAGGAGTCCTCGTGACGTCTCTGCATTTTGCCCGACGGGAAGCCCAGCAAGGTTAATGATTCTCCATCGCCGGCGAGTAAAAGCGCGCCGATCGGCGTGTCGAGGTAAGTGAATAGCTGTGTACTCTTCATGACTTCTTCTTTCGCTGACATGTCATCTTCTCCCCCGTCGCCTAGCCTCTGGGTGCCGATACCCTGTTTAATTTTCAATCGCGGCGTAACCACGCCAGAGCAACAACACTGCATAGGCGCGCCAGGGCTGCCAAGGCTCCGCCCTCGCCTTCAGCATTCGCGGGGTTAGTGTCTCATCTGTGTCTGCCGCCGCGCGGAGCAAGATGAGATCGGAATGCGGGAAAGCGTTAGGATCGGCCAGTGCCCGCATGGCAACGTAATGCGCAGTCCATTCGCCGATTCCCTTACTCTCGCAAAAAGCACGGACAAACGCCTCGAGCGATGCATTCGGGCCAATATCGAGTTCACCTGCGACTATCCGGCGAGCGACATCTGTAATTGCCGCTACGCGCGCTCGCACAATTCCCAGCCCCTCCAGATCGGCGATCGCGATGGCCTCAGCTTCTGGGAAAAAGTAGTCGATGCCTTCTTGGTCGCAGTCATACGTCTCTCCGTGTCGCATCGCCACGCGCGACACGAGCGTAGACGCTGCCTTCACCGTCACCTGCTGCCCGAGAATCGCGCGAAGGGCGACTTCGAAACCACTCCAGCAGCCTGGCACGCGGGTCCCTGGGTAACGCGCAACCAACTTGGCAAGTCGAGGGTCAAGAGTAAGTGTGCTGTCGATTATCTCACTGTCTGCACGCAGGTCGAGTATCGCGCGAACTCGCTCAACCACCCGCTGAAGCGCCGCCTTGTTGTCAATCCATACACTGAGTGAAACGGTATTGGCGTCTGTGCTGAACTGCGCAATAAAATGCCCTTGCGCGTCGACCTCACCTCCCTCGTTGATTACTCTGAAGCTACGCGCATAACTCGACTCAGTGACCTGTTCGACACCGGGTATAGCGCGATAGGCCAGAAAACTAAGCAGTGCTGTCCAGTCGAAGGGAGGCCTGTAACTTAGGGTGAGCACGATTGCGCCTACCGCGCTCTCTGTACTTCCTATACTTCCTATACTCCTTTCACTCCCTTCACTCCCTTCACTCACTCTCTCGCGATTCGTGCGGGTTAAGCGCCGTGCTCTGAGTTCGCGCGGGCTCTTGCCATAGGTTTGCTTTAAAACCGCGTTAAAGCGCCTAACGCTGCCAAAACCTGCCGCGAAGCAGAGTGTCGTGAGTGGCAAATCTGTTTCATCTATGAGCTTCTTTGCGAAATGCAATCGCCTCGTCTGTGCTACCTCACTGGGCGCTGCGCCTAAGTGCTGTTGAAACAGCCGTCCGAGTTGCCGCTCGCCTATCAAGAGTTTCGCTGCGAGTGCGCGAGGCGTGCTGACGTCCAGAAAGCCACGCTCAATCATCTCGAGTGCACGGGTGACTTTCCATGATCCGCCAGTCCACGCGGGCGTGCCGGGGGAAGACTCTGGCCTGCAGCGCAAACACGGGCGAAAGCCCGCCCTTGCCGCCGCCGCGGCAGACCGATAGAGCTGGATGTTTTCTTGTTTGGGTATTCGTACGGGACAGATAGGGCGACAATAAATACCTGTCGTCAGCACGCCGACAAAAAAGCGTCCGTCATAGCGAGGATCTCGCGCTTGTCGCGCACTCTCGTAAACGGCGGTGTCTAGAAGGGTGGCACCATCGGCTAGTTGCAGTGGCTTCATCGTTTATGTGCAGGCTAACGACGCGCCTGCCCTCTCCTATTCTGCGAGCTTAGACCACAGCATAGGCGAGCGCGTCGCGTGACACTAGCCGTAATCGGACGTGATTACTGAAACAGCCACGGCGCGCTTGTAATGCGCTCGCGCTATTCTGCTGATTCAGCCTGAGGTAGTCGGTAAACGATCATCGCATTGCCTCCCAATTGACCAAACTGTGCGTAGCCGGAGTTAACGATGAGGTAGTCACCGGCAACGACAGGTCCCGCTGCGTCGATCGCACCCCCGCTCGCAGGCACATTATTTATCGTGGCGTAGTCTAATTTGGTGTCGAGCTCCCAGACCAGTTCGCCTGTCTCGCGATTATGCGCAAACAAGAAACCGTTAAGCGCGCCAGCAAGCACGACATCACCCACAACGGTCACCGGTGCGGAGTACGCTTCGGAACAGCTAAAGCCAAAGCCAACGCAGCGCTTAGGTGCCGCTGCATACCACAGGGTGTCCCCGGTCTTCATATCGATTGCGTGCAGACCCGGCAACGGTTCGCCATCGCCTCCGGGGATTCGATCCGACACAGGCACGTAAACCACGTCGCCCTCGAATGCCATGCCCCAATGAATACCTCCAAGCGGGCTGCCGCGGCCTACGCTAACCCGCCAGAGCACTTCGCCTGCGTTATCGGGATCTAGCCCAAGAACCTCTGCGCCCTTTGTGCCGGCGACAACAATGTCTTGACCGTTAGACAGTGTCGCTGCAAGTACCGGTGCGCCAATGTCTACATCGGGGCCAGGCTTCTGACAGTTTGGATGTTCTGCGCTCATGGTGCAGGCCATCGTGAACGCGTCTTGCGCAACTGTCTGCATCACCCAATCGATGGTGCCTGTCGCTGCATCGAACGCGATGACCGAGTCGCTTGTATCGCTTGTGGGTCGACTATAATTTTGCCCGCTTCCGGCATACACGCGGTTGCGTTTCGCATCGAACGTGGCTGAACCCCAAATCGGCGCGCCCGACGGAGCCATGATGTCGTTGCCCACCGCATTTGTGCCTACGACCTGTGCCTCGTCCATAATGAAGGTTTGCCACAGAACATCGCCGAGCGCTAAATCGAGCGCAACAACGTTGCCGCGAAATGTGCAGCACACATGTTGAGGATTACCGGCACCGGCAACTTCCATCGACGACACAGGGACAAACACGACTCCGTTGTGTACGACTGGCGCGCCGGTGCTCACCGCCCAAGGATTCGCGTCTGGGTCAGCATGCCAATGCTTGCTGCCATCGCGCATGTCTAGGGCGTAAACGCGGTTAGACTGATCGGCGACAATTGCAACCGTCGCGTCTAAATCTGCCACATAGACGATCGTCGGCGCGGCACGTACCTCGGCAATGGCGGCGTAAGTCCAATAATGGCAGCCTGTCGCCACATCTAACGCATACACCTGACCCGAGGGCGAACCCATGACCATCACGCCATCCACCACCGCAGGCTGCGCACGCGCAGCCGAGGCACCTTCGACGCCGAAGGCCCAAGCGACCTCGAGATCCCCCAGATTGGCTGAATTAAGCGGAGACTCAGGCTGGTAACGCTGTCCATTTTCGGTCACGCCCCAACCGTTCCAGCTCCCCGTCGCGGCAAGATTAAGTTCGCCCATAGGCTCTTTGCAGGCGGTAAATCGTTCGAGTCTGTCTCGGTTATATTCTGCGTCGGTTAGATATTCGGCTATCGCAATTTTCTGATCGTCGCTAAGATTTTGGCCCTGAGTACGCATAATCCCATTGTTGAGCGCGTGATAAATCGCATTGGGATTATAGTCCCCCAGCGCCTCGCGACTCGGCGCGCGATCCGACGGGTTGTTATGGCAAGCGGCGCAATTGGCAGCGTAAAGCGCCGCTGCGTCGTCTGCCGATGCGGTGTCTTGAGCTGTCGCATTTGCAGATAGGCCGATGACGAAGAGCATCGCGAGTCGGTAACGACTCAGTACGCCGGCGATTGATCGAATGCCACAAAGATTACCAGCGGATTTAGCTGCATTGGCTTGCGGCTCGGCTGCGAATTTCGCGTTTGAGAATTTCGGTTTTAGAGATGAAGGGTTTGGGTGGGCGGTGGTCATCGTGTTCCAGTACTGCAAAATCAACATGCAACTTCCTCTTTCCTATCGGTGTAATACATCGAACGAGTGCGGTGATAAAACTATGCTAGATCGATTTCAAGCCACCTCGCGGCAAACTAACAGAAATCCCCACGCCATTACGTTTTTAAGCCACGACGTTTAGCCTTCCAACTATACCCCAAGCCTTCGCTAAGCCAAAGGGCATGCACCGGCATAAGCGCTAGTGTATATTGAGTCCCGATTCGTGTGCCGCAACGCGAAGCCATTTGGCTCATGCTCTTGGCTAAAGCTCGCCGGCAACCGCCAAACTGCCAAACTATAGTGCCACAGAGATGAAGGTGACCACCCATGACCGATAAAGACAGCCGCAAATATTCAAAACTCGTCGTCGACGGAGTCGAGCAAGCACCGAGCCGCGCCATGCTGCGCGCCGTGGGATTCCGCGATGACGACTTTAAGAAACCACAGATCGGCATCGCGTCCACATGGAGCATGGTCACTCCCTGTAACATGCACATAAACAAGCTCGCCGAAGACGTAAACAAAGCGACCGACGCGGCAGGCGGCAAAGGCATTATTTACAGCTGCCCGACTATTTCTGACGGCATATCGATGGGCACCGAAGGAATGAAATATTCTTTGGTTTCGCGTGAGGTCATCGCCGAAAGCGTCGAGACAGTCTCGGGCTGTATGGGTCACGATGGCATCATTACCATCGGGGGTTGCGACAAAAATATGCCAGGGCTTTTAATGGGCATGTCGCGACTAAATCGACCTTCTATTTTCGTCTATGGCGGCACAATTCAGCCCGGCCCGAACCACACTAATGTCGTGTCAGTTTTCGAAGCCGTTGGTGGCCACGCCGCCGGCAAGGTGTCGGATATTGAACTTAAAAATATCGAAGAGACCGCAATCCCCGGACCCGGATCTTGCGGTGGTATGTATACAGCCAACACAATGGCCTCGGCGATAGAAGCGATGGGCATGAGTTTGCCAAATTCCTCTGCGCAAGATGCAATTTCTCCTGAAAAACAGCAAGACTGTTTGGACGCGGGCGCAGCGATAATGCATCTCGTAAAAAATGACATTAAGCCCTCTGACATCATGACGCGCGCCGCCTTCGAGAACGCAATCAAAGTCGTCATCGCGCTAGGCGGGTCAACAAACGCTGTTCTCCATCTTATCGCGATGGCGTTTTCGATGGGCGTGGACATCGAACTCGATGATTTTACCCGCCTTGGCAAGAAGACGCCGATGGTTGCAGACTTAAAACCAAGCGGCAAATATTTGATGTCGGAGCTAATCAAGATAGGCGGTATCCAGCCACTTATGAAAACCATGCTTGATGCTGGCATGCTTGATGGAAGCTGTATGACGGTTACAGGCAAGACTCTTGCCGAAAACCTTGCGAACGTGAAGTCCTACCCCGACGGCCAAGACATCATTCGCCCATTCGACAATCCAATCAAAAAAGACAGCCACCTGTGTGTGCTGCGGGGCAATCTTGCGCCGGGTGGTGCGGTCGCTAAAATCACCGGTAAAGAAGGCGTGTCGTTTACGGGCAACGCCCGCGTCTACAATTCTGAAGAGGAGTGTCTCGCCGGCGTGCTCGACGGCACAGTCGTCTCGGGCGACGTCCTTGTTATTCGATATGAGGGGCCTCGTGGTGCGCCGGGCATGCGCGAAATGCTCAGCCCGACGTCTGCAATTATGGGTAAAGGGTTGGGTCAAGAGATTGCCCTCATCACCGATGGCCGCTTCTCTGGCGGTAGCCACGGCTTCGTTGTGGGCCATGTCACGCCAGAAGCAAGTGAAGGCGGGCCGATCGCGATAGTTGAAACAGGCGACAGGATTTCGATAGATGCCGACGCGAATACGGTCGAGCTACATATCAGCGATGAAGAAATTGCTGCCCGCCTTGCCAAATGGCAAAAGCCTGCGCCGCGTTACACGCGCGGTGTGCTGGCAAAGTATGCCGCGACGGTTGCCTCAGCCTCCGAGGGCGCTGTGACTGACAAGTATCTGTAACGGAGCACCGCTGTGGACGCAGTGTTTTTAACTTTGGCGGAAGCCATCGACGGAGGTGCGCTGCAGGCCGGCGCACTCTGGGCTCTGCGAAGCATCCCCGGCTTTCCACCGATCATTCAAACCGTGCACATTCTCGGCATAGCAGCGATTATGGGAAGCGTCGTCATGATCAATCTGCGCATGCTGGGGCTAGCGCTCCCCAGCCAGCAGCTCTTTGAGATGAACACGCGCCTCATGCCGTGGCTGTGGTGGGCACTTCTAGCCAATGCTGTGTCGGGCGGTTTCTTCTTTTTCGCACGCCCCTTTCGTTATTTAGACAATCCTGTGTTTTTGTGGAAGCTCGCTTTTTTACTCCCCGCGATAGCACTTAGTTTTTTAGTCTATCGAATCAGTCTTCGCAGCGAGGACATTTGGTCACGCACAGCGGCGAGACGCATAACGAGCAAGCTTGCTGCGTTGCTTTCTCTCGGACTCTGGATAATGACTGCCATGGCAGGACGCTGGATCGCCTATGCGGAGTATCTTTACTATCCCGCTTAGCGGATGACACCCGAACCAAAAGTACGCGACAGAGAACTTGCGAATCTCATCACCGAGCTAAAAACCACCTAGAGTGAGCGTCATGTTAGAGGAACTGCTAAAAGCCCCTTTCTGGATTGACATCGAGAACTGGCCGCTTTCTTGGGAGATTGGCGGTACGTCTTGGTTTCCCTTTCTCGAATCGATTCACGTAATCGCCGCGGCGTTGCTTGTCGGCGCGATTGCGACGATAGACCTTCGGCTCCTCGGTGTCGGCGCCGTTCGCTACCCGCTTTCAACGCTCGGTCGCGAAATCCTTCCCTGGGTGTGGGGTGCATTCATGATCGCGACCATCACAGGGCTAGGCATGTTTATTACCCGCGCCGCCTCTCACGTTGTTAACCCAGCGTTCCAATGGAAAATCTTTCTACTCGCGCTTGCGGGGATAAATATGCTACACCTGCACCGCAGCCTTTCCACTCTGCTGCAAGCTGATGACACAAGCAGCAAGCCTCATCTCAGGCTTCGACTTGCGGGATTAGCTTCCCTGCTCCTTTGGTGCGGTGTCATGCTCGCAGGCCGCTGGATCGGGCACATCGTCTAGCGAGCGGCTACGAACTAGCTACTGAAAACCAAAGGCTACAAAGCAAACGCCAAGATTCAAGGAGCAGGGATGAAGCGACTCATAATCTGCGCAGACGGCACTTGGGGCTCTCCCGAAACTAAACACCCAAGCAATGTTGTGCGGTTAACGCGCGCGATCGCCACTTATGGATTTAGCAGCGGCACGTCTAACGGGCAAGCAAAAGACGAGCAGATAGAGCAGATAGTCTACTATGACTGGGGCATAGGTACCGATGCAGACAAACACCTCGCCGCGATTACCGGCGCCGGCATCGACAAGAATATACAAGACTGCTACCGGTTTCTCGTTCACAACTTTGCTGTAGGCGATGAGCTCTTTTTCTTTGGATTCAGCCGCGGCGCTTACACCGTCCGCTCGCTAGCTGGGCTTGTGCGCAACGCCGGCATTCTAAAGTCGAATAAGGCTGAGCGAATACCCGAGGCCTATGCTATGTACCGTCGCCGAGGCAGGGCTGCTTCGCCAGACTCGCTAGCCGCTGAGGATTTTCGGCATCAGCACTGCCATGCCGATCGAACGCCGCTCGCTTTCATCGGAGTATGGGAGACGGTCGGGACACTAGGCATACCCACACCGTTCTGGGGCTCACTCAACAAGCGCAGCTTTCTCTTTCACGATACGGCTTTAAGCAGTAGTGTGAAAACTGCGCGCCACGCACTAGCGCTCGATGAACGCCGGAGCGACTTCGCACCCTGTCTCTGGCAGCCAAAAACAGGAGTCGACCTCAAGCAAAGCTGGTTTGTTGGCAGCCACAGTGATGTTGGAGGCGGCAATGCAAACACAGCCCTGAACACCTTAGCGCTTGTCTGGCTAGCGAGCGAGGCACAGTTGCAAGGGCTTAGGCTTGACCCCGAATCCGATCTGGCCATTATGATTCTTAGCCCAGCAGACCCACCGACATCGACAGAGGTTAAAATACAAAATTCGACCCGCGGACTCTTCGCTGTGAGACCCCAGCAAACCCGCGACATAGTCGGCTCAGTCCACATCAGCGCGCAGCGCTATTGGGAAAGCAACGCCGACAATTACCAACAAAGCGGCCGCGCGCTCAAACAACATCTCGATTCTCGATCGGGTGATTGGAACCGCGTAAAAATTGAGCAATAGAGTTTAAAAAACCGCACCAAAGGAAAAACGACCTTGAATGAAGCGCGATTAAAACAAGCGGAGAGATGGTTTCTCACCAAATACCCTGGCGGTTTCGCCCACCCTGAGCTTACGGCAGTTGGGAAAAAACATCGTTTGGAAAAAATGCAGGCTTTCGTCGAGGAGAGTTTCGCAAAAAAGAAGTTCCGCGACACCGACGACCTGTTGGTAGACTGGGTCAAACTGGTAAGCCGCGCGTCTTTGGTCTCGATATTCGAGAAACCAAAATTTCGTGATTTAGTGAGCAACTTAACGCCAAAGGAGAAGAATCGTATAACCGCCGGTCTAAAAGCTCAGCTGCACGGCGATCAAGAAAAAGGTTTCGAGCAGGTATTGCAGATACTGCTGCGATATAAATTCGCCAAATGGTCCATCATCAGCCTCGCTCCGGTTTACGCCAACCCGCAAGACGAAGTATTCGTTAAGCCCACTACTGCAAAGGGCATCATTAGTTATTTAGAGCTGGACAACCTCGTCTATCGACCCCAGCCAAGCTGGGAGTTCTATACTGAATTTCGGCGCCAGATAGCGCAGTTGCGCACACGTGTTGACCCGAGTGTTGCGCCGAATAGCCCTGCCTTCACCGGCTTTTTGATGATGGCGCTGCGGGCCGGGGAAGAACTTTCTGGTAGGCCTTGAGGATTCAACGGCCTCGAGAATCTCCGCATCCTTTTGGAATGAGCAAATTAATTCTCTTGCCTAGAGGGATTGCTCCCTCACACCATAGTGCTATGCTCCAGTAAAATAATACAAGTAGAGAGTAGCTATGCATTGCTCATCACTATTCGATAACGCGCAACTGACGTATCTCGCAGCTAAACAAAGGGCAAACCAGCAACCATCACGCCGCCCGTCTTCGCATTTCCTTCCCGCTGAAACATGGTCTTTGTCGACTCTGGTTAAACGGGTAGCGTCTATTCCCTTGCTCGGCCTAGCAACTATCTCTCTCAGCTTTGCAGAGGATGCGGGAAATCTTTACAACACGCCTTTCGACATTAATGCGGGCGCGAGCTATTTCGAAAAACAATGTTCCCGCTGCCACGGCTTTGACGCCCGCGGTAATGATGAGGTTGGGGCGCCCAACCTCACGGGGACGCTCAAGCGTGCGAGCAGCAGCGCTGGCATCTATACAATTTTGCGCGAGGGGATAAGTGGTACGGCAATGATGGCAGTCGATCCCAAAGTGCCAGACTCGCAGCTTTGGCAGCTTGCCGCATATATCGAGTCACTGAGTCGAGAAGCCGCAAGTATCGCGGTGAACGGATCGGCCGAAGCTGGCGCTGTGCTTTTCAACGAAACCGGAGAATGCCTTGACTGCCATATGCTTGCTGGACACGGAGGTAGGCTTGGTCCCGATTTAACTAGTATTGGCAGCGAACTCAGCCCTGATGAACTCGCGCTTGCCTTGCTTGAGCCAAGCGCAGACGTTGCGCCGCGTTGGTGGACACTGTCGCTAACCGATAAAAACGGCGTAAGCCGCAGGGGCTTACGCATGAACGAAGACAGTTTTTCAGTCCGAATTATGGATGCTGACTCCCAGCTTTGGTCGTATCCACGCACCGCCCTCAGCCGCATCGTCCGCAGCGAAGAGTCGACAATGCCTAGCTATGCTGCGCGCTTCGATGATGCGCAGATCGATGACCTTGTTGCCTACCTCTATTCACTTCGACCGGAGACGACACCATGAGCCGAATCTATGCAATCACTGCAATCTGCTACCTACACTCAACGCTGACAGCATCTCTTATAACCTGCAGCGCTGGGGCACGCACCCTACTCTGTATCCTACCTTTTCTATTCGGCACGCTTACAGCGCGGGCGCAATCTGCAGCGGAAGAGCCTTTCGCCACTGTCATTACACCCGACTTCGGCGCCGTCACCTGGGAACGCCTCGTTGCCGCCGAGAGTGAACCCCATAATTGGTTAAGCTATTCGGGGACGCATTCGTCGCAGCGCTTCAGCAAACTCGACGTAATCGATCGCTACAACGTGAACCAGCTCGAAATGAAATGGGCTTATCAAATTCCTGTGATCGATCGCGCGGAAACAGTGCCACTTGTCGTCGATGGCATTATGTTTATTACCGAGGCGCCAAGTAATGTCGTTGCGGTTGACGCCCGCACCGGTCGCGAGTACTGGCGCTTTGATTATCAGATTCCCGATGATATCCGCATCTGCTGCGGCCGCAACAACCGTGGCGTTGCACTCCTAGGCGAAACGCTTTTCATGAGCACATTGGATGCGCATTTAGTCGCTATCGATGCGCGCACCGGCAACCTGCTCTGGGACGTCACGGTAGCCGACTACAAAGCTGGTTATTCGAAGACGGCTGCACCTTTAATTGTGAAAGACAAAGTCATTACCGGAATTGCCGGCGGTGAATATGGCATTCGCGGATTCATCGACGCGTACGATGCAAAAACCGGAGAACTCGCGTGGCGCACCTATGCGATTCCGGGTGAGGGTGAGCCTGGCAATGATACATGGTCAGGAGACTCTTGGAAGACTGGCGGCGCAGCAACATGGCTCACAGGCTCTTACGATGCCGATCTCAACTTGATCTATTGGGGCACAGGCAATCCTGGCCCCGATTGGAACGGCGACGTAAGGCTAGGCGACAACCTTTACTCTGACTCGGTGCTTGCGCTGAACGGCGATACCGGCAAGATCGACTGGCATTTCCAATTTACGCCTCACGACGTTCACGATTACGACTCAATTCAAATTCCAATCCTTGCAGATATCGCCATCGATGGCCGCGACCGTAAAGCGATGCTGTGGGCTAATCGCAACGGTTTTTTCTACACGCTTGATCGCAGTACCGGTGAATTTCTCAAGGGCAAGGCCTATGCCACTCAGACTTGGGCACAGGGTCTCGACGCAGCGGGTCGACCGGTTCGCGTTGCAGGGATGGCTCCGTCCTATGAGGGCACATTGGTTGCACCCCCAATCGTTGGCGCAACTAACTGGTACTCCCCTGCATTTTCGCAGCAAACAGGCTTATTTTATGTCACCGCGTTCGATGGCGAGCAAGAATTTTTCAAACGCGACCAGGATTATGAAGAGGGAGAGAGCTTTACCGGCGGCGGTGGACGTTACCTCAAACCAATGGATGCATTTCATAGCGCGATTAGGGCAATCGACCCCGCAACCGCAGAAATAGTCTGGGAATTCCCCATTATGCCGCGCTCGTCGGCGGGGATAACGACTACCGCAGGTGGCTTGCTTTTTAGTGGCAGCGCCGATGGTTATTTCTACGCGCTCGATGCAGCGACCGGCGACGAATTGTGGCACACCTCACTCGGCGCGAGAGTCCACGCTGCGCCGATGACGTATGCGGTGGACGGCAAACAATTCGTCACAATAGCCTCCGGTAATGTCCTCTTTACCTTTGGCCTACCCGACTAACCGATCCGCCAACCATTGGGTCAGACGAAGGGGGCAACGAGCTCTTCGCTGACCTCCCAAAGGCGTTCTGCATCCGCATCGGTTGCGTGCTCAGCAACCCGAACCTTGCGTCGCTCATAAAAATAATGCCCATTCGCACCGACGCTTGCTGGGTCCTCAGAACTTGCCAACCAGATAAAAGTATCAGCTCCTTTTTTGATGCTCACCATAAATGGATAGATCACAAAGCCAATTGTGCGAGCGAGTAGACCGCCTTTACTCCAGATTGGCGTGCGCACCGCACCGGGATGAAAAGAACTGGTTACAATATTGTGTTCGCCCACCCTGCGTTGTAACTCGCGCGCCGTAAGCAAATTCATGAGTTTAGAGCGCCCGTAGGCAACTAGCGTCTTATAGCCGGTTCGCAAACCGAGGTCATCGAAATTTAATGCGCTATTCGTATGCCCGTAAGAGCTTGTGAAGACCACTCTCGCCTGACCACTTGCTGCCGCTCTTTCTAGCGCTGGCATCAGTTTCTTTGTGAGAAGGAAGCCTGACAGATGATTCGTGACCAGAGTTGTCTCAAACCCTTCGCTCGTCTCGCTTCGCTGGCCATTGGCTGACCCTGCGTTATTACACAATACGTCAACCTTCAAAAAATCCCTTAAAAGCCGATCGGCAACAGTACTGACACTCTCGAGCGAGCTAAAATCAGCAACATAGAGCAGTCCTTGGTCGTTACCGGTCTCTAACTCTATTTTGGCAAGCGCTGCATGGCCACGCTGCTCGCTGCGGCAAACTAGAACAAGGCGCGCGCCCCGCGCGGCAAAATTTCGTGCAGCCTCAAAGCCAATACCGCTATTGCCGCCGGTCACTACATAGACTTTACCCAAAAGATCTTGATCGCATTTATTCATACCGCATTTCCTATCTCGAAAAGCGCACCTAGTATCTGAAGAAGGCACCTGCTATCTAAAAGAGCACCTGTTCTTTATAAAGAGCAACTATCACGCAGGCACACGAGTCGCCTTAAGAGGCCACTCATGCTGTGTATCACTTGAACTCGCGCGCCCTTAAGGCTATTTTCCATTACTCGACACCACACCCCTGTCTCAGCACACGGTAGGATATTAAGCATGGACACTAAAACGAAAGCCACGACAACCGAGCACGCAGGCGAGCGCCAGGCATCTTTCACTCGCTTCGACGAATGCAGCAAGCAAGACGCCGAAATAATTCTTGAGAATTATACGCAATTCGCGCAGGAAATACCGACGCGTGTCCTCGACCACTTGCGACTTCTCGACGGCGACTTCGGCGGCTTCAATATCGACAGACTCCAGCATAGCCTGCAAACCGCAACACGCGCGCTGCGCGACGGACGCGATGAAGAGTATGTAGTCTGTGCCCTACTCCATGATATCGGCGACACCCTTGGCACCTATGATCACGGCGGACTCGCCGCGGCGATACTCAAGCCCTTCGTTAGCGAAGCCAATCATTGGATGCTACAAAACCACCCCATTTTCCAAGGCTACTATTACTTCGAGTACCTGGGCGGAAACAAAGATGCTCGCGAAAAATTTGCCGACCATCCGCACTATGAACACACCAAAGAGTTTGTCGAACTATACGATATGCCTGCCTTCGACAGCGAATACGACAGCTTGCCGTTAGAGGACTTTGAGCCCCTAGTGAGGCGCGTAATGAGCAAGGCTGTCGAGGTTGCTGCATAGCCGGCACAGCTTCAAACTCACCACAAAAAATAGAAACCGATAACCACTTTGAAACACAATCGAGAAATACATGTCGCAACCCCCGAAGAAACGTCAACAAGAATCCGCAGCTCAAGCCAGCACTGCACATATCAGCCGCTTCCCTATTCCGCCCCTTAACGCGATGGAGCCAGATATCCGCGAGCGTATCGAAGCTGTTCAGGCGAAGTCGGGGTTTATCCCTAATATCTTCCTGGCGCTAGCGCATCGGCCAGACGAGTTTCGCGCCTTCTTTGCGCTGCACGACTCACTGGTAGATAAAGACGATGGACTGAGCAAAGCAGAGCGCGAAATGATTATTGTGGTGACCTCTGCGCTCAATCAATGCCTCTACTGCGTGATCGCGCACGGCGCTATTCTGCGCATTCGCGCCAAAGATTCGCTGCTCGCCGATAAGCTTGCGGTAAATTATCTCAAAGCCGAGCTAGAGCCTCGCCAGCGCGTGATGCTCGACTATGCAAGCAAGGTTTGCATGGCCGCTGACAGCATAGAAGACGAAGACTTTGAGGCGCTTGAAGAAGCGGGTTTCGACCAAGAGGAGATTTGGGACATCGGCGCCATCGCGGCCCTTTTCGCCATGTCTAACCGCCTCGCGAATGTGATGAGCTTGCAGCCGAACGCTGAATTTTACGCATTAGCACGCTAAACCGTCGCTGCGAAAACACACGAGATTTTCGACTTTATGGCTACTGATTTCACTATTACCGCACTCAACGACGCCACTGATTCAGAAAACCGAATGCATAGCGACGAGGTTGCTGCCCGCTATGGCTTTGCGGGCGCACTAGTAAGCGGGGTCAATGTATTTGGCTACATGACACAACCGTTGGTCGCCGAGTTTGGCACTGAATGGTTATCGAACACTGGCTTCGACGTCAGATTTTTGTTGCCCGCTTACGAGCAAGATGCGGTAAGCGTGACCTCTACGCAGGCAGAGGAATCGATGCAAGCTAACAGCCGGCACCGAATCGACACCTGTGCGTCCAATCAACATGACATCACCCTTGCAAAACTCGCCTCGTGGCCTCTGGGGCCGATTGACTCTTCGCGGGCACAAGCAATGCGAGTCCAGGCAAAACAGGAAGCGGCGATTTATGAAGAGGCCGCCAGACCCGAGCTAAGCTGGGATGTTATTCACTTAGAGCGAGCTGCACCAACCTGGCATTGGACCCCATCAAAAGAAGACAACGACCGCCATGTCGAGGCCCAGAGAGATCCGGCCGCGTGCTATCGCGGAACCGACGCGCTAATTCACCCCTATTTTCTTCTCGACACCTGTAACCGGGCATTGATGCGGCTTTACGTGCTACCTGCATGGATTCATGTCGGCACCGTAGGCAGCATGATAAGAGCAATAAAAGTAGGCGAGGCGATCACTGTCGATTGTCGCCCAATCGAGCGGTGGGAACGCAAAGGACACCAGTTCATTCGCCTCTATATCGCCATGTTTTCGCAAGATGACCTCGTCTTCGAAGCAGAACACACCGCCATTTTTAGCATTGCCGCGAAGCAGCTCTCGAAATAGCTCGCGAAGCAGCTCGCGAGTTAGCTAGGGTTATCTCACGTGCGCAGCAAGCGTCTCACTGCAGTCAGCAAAAGGAAGATAGTTATGTCGACTCTGTCTATTCAAGTTGAGGCTAATTGCGCCTTCATCGCGAAGTCGCGCTTACCCAAAGCGGGCCATCTTTTTATTGTGGCACTCTTGGCCTTTATCAGCGCCACAGCGCAAAGCGCAGACCTCATAGCCGAGCGCATTCTACCTCTGCGCGAACGCGCGGCACTACAAGACGAGATTCTTGCCGATCGACTCGACAATTTGGTGCCGCAACTGATGCGCCGTGAAGGTATTGAAGCGTGGGTGCTCATCGCCCGCGAATACAATGAAGACCCGATTGTTAAAACCATGCTTCCCGCCACTTGGCTAAATGCGCGCCGTCGCACCGTGCTGCTGTTTATCGACCGTGGCGAGGCGCTCGGTGTCGAGCGGATGGCTGTTGCGCGCTATGCAGTCGGCGACCTTTTTCCTGGCGTGTGGAACCCAGAAGAACAACCTGATCAATACGCGCGCATTGCCGAAATCTTAAGCGCAGCGAATCCCAAGAATATCGCGCTGAATTTCTCTAACGACTATGCGCTTGCCGACGGCCTCACCTATTCCGAGCAACGCGATTTTAGCGCGGCGTTGCCGGTTGAATTGCGCAGCAGACTCGTGTCATCGGAACCAGTTGCGGTGGGCTGGTTAGAGACACGCACCGACAAAGAGATGACGGCGTATGCCGATGTCATGGCTATAGCCCATGACATTATCGCCGAGGGTTTTTCGCGAGAAGCGATTACTCCGGGAATCACGACAACAGAAGATTTAGAGTGGTGGTATAGGCAACGGGTTAATGACTTGGGACTGACTACGTGGTTTCACAACAGCATCGAAATCGAGCGACCTAAAAAGGTAAGCGCGGCACTCATGGCGCAGGGTGCGGCGTTAGACATTATCTATCCGGGCGATCATGTGCATATCGACTTCGGTATTACATATCTGAACTTACAAACAGACACGCAGCAGAACGCGTATATTCTCAAAGCAGGTGAAACCGAGGCGCCGAAATACCTTCAGAGGGCGCTTAGCGAAGGCAACACACTCCAAGATATCCTCACCGCCAATTTCAGGGTGGGCCGCACTGGCAACGACATACTTGCGCGCAGCAGAGCACAGGCAATTGACCGTGGATTAACGCCGATAATTTACACTCACCCCATTGGACTTCATGGCCACGCCGCCGGCACGACTATTGGTATGTGGGACAAACAGGACGGCGTTCCGGGCAGCGGCGACTATGCGATGCAGCCAAATACCGCTTACTCCATCGAACTTACCGCAGAGGTAAGTTTACCCGAATGGGGGGACGACCCTCTAAAAATGAAACTCGAGCAGAATGGCTTCTTCGACGGCGAGACGTTCCGCTATATTCAACCTCGCCAAACCCAATATCATCTCGTTAGCAGTGATTGATCGAGGTTAACGCCCTATACGAGCCGGCTCGCGTAGGGTAGATTACAGGGCTTAAAACACTTAAGCTTCCTGGCTTCGAGCAAAAAGTTAACACATGAAAATAAGCGTGCCTGAAGAAACTGCGCTCGGTCAAAACGCGCACAGCGACGGATCACTCGACGGTGGAGTGCGCGGCGGTGCAGTGCTCGGCGATAAAGTGCTCGGCTATAAATGGCTCGGCGATAAAGAAGCACTCGCGCTTGCCAGTCGCACAGACACCGCACGACTCGCCCAAGAAGCGGCGCATTGTCGAGATTTAGGCTTTGGCAATGTCGTCACTTACTCACGCAAGGTGTTCATCCCCCTCACCCAACTCTGCCGCGATGTCTGCCACTACTGCACTTTCGCGCAAACGCCAAAACATATTCCTCAGGCGTATATGCCGATCGACGAAGTCATAGCGACCTGCAAAGCTGGTGCCGCATTGGGCTGTCAAGAAGCGCTTTTCACGCTCGGTGAAAAACCAGAATTGCGCTATCGCGCCGCGCGCGAAAGCCTTGCCGCATTAGGTTTCAAGACGACCATAGACTACGTGATCGAAGTCGCGCGGCGAGTGCTTGTCGAGACTGGGCTGCTACCACATATTAACGCCGGCAATCTTACCCGCGACGAAATGCTCGCCTTGCGTGACGTGAGCGCGTCGATGGGCATCATGCTTGAATCAGCCTCTACACGACTCTGTGAAAAGGGTATGCCGCATTATGGCTCGCCGGACAAAGATCCTATCACTCGCCTCGCGACGCTTGATCTCGCCGGCGAACTGCGCGTGCCTTTTACGTCTGGCATTTTGATAGGCATTGGTGAAACGCGATTAGAGCGCATCGAGTCGCTGCTCGCTCTCAGAACATCGCATCGTCGCTACGGACATCTGCAAGAAGTCATTGTGCAGAATTTTCGTGCAAAGCCACACACTAAGATGGCACTTGCGCCAGAGCCTGATCTAGAAGAACTGGTGTGGACTATCGCCGTCGCACGCTTGATTTTTGGTGCCGAGATGTCTATTCAAGCACCGCCCAATTTGAGCCCCGGCGTATTAGAGCAACTGGTTGCAGCCGGCATTAACGATTGGGGCGGCGTGTCGCCGCTAACCCCCGATCACGTCAATCCTGAGGCGCCTTGGCCGCATCTCGCCCAACTAGCACGCGATACGGGCAGCGCGGGTAAATATCTCGACCAGCGCTTAACACTCTATCCACGCTACCTTGCAGAAGCAGACACATGGCTTTCACCAAAAGTGCAGCCCGCTGCGCGCAAACAAAGTGATGGCGAAGGGTATGCCAAACGTGATGAGTGGATCGCAGGAATTAGCGAGCATGCGCCTTCCACCGAATTGAGCTTGCCGTTCGCACAAGCAAAACCCGCTGTCGCGGCTCTAATCGAGCGCTGCCTAGCAGGTGAGCCCTTGGCAGAGACTGAGATCGCTACTCTACTGCGTAGCCGCGGCGCCGACTTTGGCGCCGTTATTGAGGCCGCAGACACGCTGCGCAAAAAGGTGTCTGGCGACACAGTGAGCTATGTGGTTAACCGCAATATCAATTACACCAACGTCTGCTATTTCAAATGTCAGTTCTGTGCCTTTTCTAAAGGCAGTGGCAGCGAGAATCTGCGCGGTAAGCCTTATGACATAAGTGCCGAAGAAATAACTCGGCGCTGCGTCGAAGCATGGGAGCGCGGCGCTACCGAGGTCTGTATGCAGGGTGGAATCCATCCCGACTACACAGGACAGACTTATCTCGACATAATCGCAACCGTGAGAAAAGCAACACCGGCTATGCACATTCACGCTTTTTCACCGCTCGAGGTGTGGCAAGGCGCCGAAACGCTAAACCTGCCGTTGACAGAATTTTTAGCGCGCTTAAAAAGTGCGGGGCTCGACACTTTGCCTGGTACTGCAGCTGAAATACTTCACGACGATGTGCGGGCGCACCTGTGCCCCGACAAACTCAATTCGGCGCAATGGTTAGAAGTGATGGAAAGCGCCCATGCAATAGGCTTCAGGACTACGGCAACGATAATGTTCGGCCATATCGAGAGCCCCGAGCACAGCGCTCGACATCTACATTCGATCGCCGAATTGCAGCGTAAGACAGGCGGTTTCACCGAATTCGTGCCCTTGCCCTTTGTGGCGCACGAGGCACCAATGTACAAAAAAGGAAAAGCACGCCGCGGCCCAAGTTACCGCGAGGCTCTCTTGATGCACGCAGTGCCGCGCTTAGTCTTTAACGGCCTCATCGACAACATACAAGCCTCATGGGTTAAGATGGGTCGCGAAGGCGTAGCAGCCTGCCTTAATGCTGGGGCCAACGATGTCGGTGGCTCGCTGATGAATGAAAGCATTACCCGCGCCGCAGGAGCCGAGCACGGCGAAGAATGGTCGCCCGCTGAAATAGAGACGACAATTCGGGGCCTGGGTCGTGAGCCTAGAATGCGTTCGACGCTCTATGCCGATGCGCCCGCAGAGCGACGCGACAGGGCGCAGCTTGCTGCAGGCCTTGCCCCGATTCATTTAGACCCTGCGGCGAGAACGCAGCGAACTAAGCTTGGTCAGCAATCCTCAGCAGACACTTAATGCTGATGGAGACACCGCCTAGCCAAGGCACACACTCAGAACACACATTAGGAACACACTATGAAAATTGCCATTACTGGCGCTAACAGCAGCGTCGGCATGAATCTTCTCGCGCAAGTTGGCCAGCAGCCCGATCTACAATTTATTGCCGGCGTCCGCTCAGAAAGCGCGCGCAATGCGCTGCCGAGCTCCGCTCAAATTTCCTCCTGCTGTATTCGCTACGACGATGCCGCAGTCCTTGCCCAAGCTCTGGCAGGCGCCGACTGTGTCGTCCACCTTGCCGGTATCTTAATCGAGGGAAAACACAGCAAATACCGAGAGGCAAATGTCGACGCAACCCGCACGGTTGTCGACGCTGCCAAGCAGATTGGCGCGAAGCATGTTGTGTTTATCTCGGTTGTCGGTGCCGACCCTGCGTCGAGTAATGCCTACTTTCGATCGAAAGGCGAAGCTGAAGCGCTCGTCGCTGCCTCAGGTTTAAGCGCCACCATCATCCGCACGCCCATATTACTCGGCCCGGGCACCGCTGGTGCAAGCGCTCTCGCCAGCGCGGCCCGCAACCCAAAAGCAAAAGCGCTTGGTGGCGGCCATTACAAAATGCGCCCTCTCGATATTGACGACCTCAACGCAGCGATTTTCAATGCCTGTAAAGAACAGGCAGCGGGCTGTGCGAGCTATGAACTGGTTGGTCCAGAGGCGATTGCTTACTGCGATCTCATCAAAAAGACTGCCCGCAAGATTAATCCCGACTCGACCCTCGAGGTAGGGTCAATACCGATCGGCTTCACAAAGCTGATGGCGGGAATTACGAGCACTCTCAGAGGCGGCGGCTTTACCCCAACGGTTATCGACGTCATTACCCAAGACGAAGAGGTAAGTCATAATGGCTTTGCCGAATTGGGTGTAACGCTTACTTCGCTAGACCGCACGATCGAAAAAATACTGGAGAAATAGACAATGACCGAAGCGAATAGCGACAACGAAATCAATCAAGAGACTGACGACCAATCGGCTGCGCCCGCCAAGAAGAAAAACGGCATCGGCCGAATAGTCTTTTTGCTCATTACTGCGGTCTGTTTTTACTATCTTTATACGCGGCTCAACGGGGCAGCTGCTCGCGAAGGACTCGGGTTAGCAGATTACATGGCGCAAGTGTTCGCCGCGGTTAACTGGGTGCCATGGCTCGGACTGATGATCTGCTATTCGCTATTCTACTTCGCCATCGACACACTCGTTGTGACCAAGGCGCTGAATTGGTTTATTTCTGACATTAAATACAAAGACATCGCACCCGTTAGAGCAAGCGCCTACATCATCTCGATCTTTAATGAGCAAATCGGCAAAGGCGCGATGGCTCTCTACCTTAACAAGAGGCATCAAATTCCGAGCTGGGAAGTCGGATCCGTCATGATATTCATCATGTTCTGTGAAGTGTTCTACCTGCTCGTTTGGGCGACGATTGGCTACAGCGTTGGCGGCGATGCTTTGCCGAGCGAATTCGGCCTTATTCCCTATATCGCATCCGGCGCAGCCCTATTTTTAGTGCTGTGGATAGCCTATTTCCGTGGCCTTATCCTGCCTTCCAATGCATTTCGCGATCGCCGAATTTTCCACGCTTTCCGCCAGGCAAAGCCAAGTCACTACCTCGGGTTTTTCTTACTGCGTTCGCCGGCGCTTATTGCAGCAATCGTAGTCTATACGATCGCCCTCAATCTCTTTGGTGTCGACGTGTCGATTATGACGCTTCTGCCTTTGCTGCCAGTGATTTTCTTTGCCGCCGCAGCACCGACGCCTATGCGTGCAGGCGCTATAACCTTTTGGGTGTTTTTATTCCCGGAAAATGAAGGTCAACTTGCCGCGTTCGGCTTCGTGCAGCACAATTTCTTTATCCTGTTTAATGCAGCGATTGGCCTGCTCTTCTGGCGTAAGGCTCAGCGCGACTTGTTTGGCTCGTGATCGCCAATCTACTCACCGCGCTGCGACTCGCGTTAGCAGCGCCGGTTGCTTTGGCCTTTGCGCTGCCCGGTGTGATGAGTGCAGCGAGCCTCATCGCGATCATTTTACTCGCCATGGCAACCGACGTCGCCGATGGCCGCGCCGCGCGCCGCTTTGGCACGGCTTCTAGCCGCGGCATGCTTTTCGATCATGTCACCGATTTCATCTTCGTGACTTCGGCGCTCGCAGGGCTTGCGTATGCGGGCCTGATAGGCTCGCTGCTACCGATTTTAATTGTTGTGGCTTTTTCACAATACGTGCTCGATTCCTACTTTTTGTTTAGGCAAAAAAGTCTGAAGATGAGCTTTCTGGGGCGCTGGAATGGCGTGTTCTATTTCTTCCCCCTCGTGCTTTTCTCTCTAGCCGCGCTCGAGGTATTGCCGACAACGCTCTCTGAAATCATCAGCACAGGGGGCAAGCTTCTCGTGTGGGGGCTCACGCTGAGCACCTTAGCCTCTATTGCAGATCGCGCTATAGCACCCCTGCGTGAGTGACTTTGTCCTGTTCTTAGATGACCTGCATCAAGCCCGGTGATTGTACCTGGGGCGTTGGCGAGGGAAAATCACCACCTCAGAAGTCTATTAACACTCGCGCCCTTAAAATCAGGATCAACTATGCCAATCGTCGCCCTTTTCGTTGCACAAAAATCACGCCCCCAGATACCGGCTCTGTCTGCAGTAACAAGAGCCTCAATTTTACGCCTCTTACTGAGTAGCTGTGCGCTCGCTGTTGGGTGCTTTGCTCAAGTCGGTTCAGCACAACAAGACACAATCACAATAGATGATTCGGTAAGAAGAGGATTCAACGCTGTGTTGAGCGACCCGCGTGTGGTTTCCGCGCTCGCTGAGCTTAAAGTCAGAGAACCTGAGGCGGTTCAGGAGCAGTTTCGTTTGACAGAAATTCCTGCGCCTCCCTTTAAGGAAGATCGCCGCGCCGCGTATTTTTTAGAACAGCTTAAAGCACGAGGCTTAGAAGACGCCTACCTAGACGCAGAGGGCAATGCGATTGGTGTACGCAAGGGCAGCGGCAACGGCCCCCTCCTCCTCATTGCAGCCCACCTTGACACCGTATTCCCTGAAGGTGTCGACACCACCGTGCAGCTGCGTGATGGGCGTTACTATGCGCCAGGCATTGGCGACGACACACGCGGACTCGCTGCCATGCTCTCGGTGATCGACATCTTGAACGACAGCGGGATTCAGACCGAAGCCGACATCATGTTTGCCGGCAATGTCGGCGAGGAAGGCCGCGGTGATTTGCGGGGAATAAAAGCTATATTCCGCGACCATCCCTCTATCGACGGCTTTATCTCAATCGACGGTGTTCGCCTTGGCCGCATCACCAATGGTGGCACCGGTAGTCGGCGCTTCGAGTTTCAGTTTAACGGGCCCGGCGGTCATTCCTTCGGCGCCTTTGGCCTTGCGAGCGCAATTCATGCCATGGGTCGCGCGATTGCAAAAATTGGCGATCTCGAAACCCCTAGCTCACCGAAAACAACCTTTACCGTCGGCACTGTCGCCGGAGGCACCTCGGTGAACTCCATCGCAGCGGATGCCGTATTCGCTATCGACATGCGATCGAACGACCGCGAGCAGCTTGCGCTTCTCGAGCAGCGCGCAAAAGATGCCGCTCTCGAGGCTGTTGCCGAAGAGAATGCGCGCTGGAATCGAGGAGAAATAACCGTAGACTTCGTGCTAATTGGCGACAGACCCGTGGGCCACACGCCGAGCGATAGCCCGCTTGTGCAGCTGACCTCGCTGGCTTTCGAGCAACTCGGAGTCGATTTTCGCGGCTTAAGCATCTCAAGCACCGATTCGAATGTGCCTATGTCGCTTGGCATCCCAGCGATCACAATCGATGGCGGCGGCGAGGGCGGTGGCGCGCACTCACCCGACGAATGGTTTGTGCCTACAGACTCGCATCTGGGCCCACAGGCCTCGTTACTTGTCATACTCGGGTTGGCGGGCATTGACGGAGTCAGCGACGCTCAGTTAAAAAAATTATGAATACATCGACTTAACTCATTGAATTTATTGCTTAGAGAAACAAATGATATCGACGAATGAATACACTTTTGGCGTGTTTAGTATACGCATCAACTGGCTTATCCTGGCCTGCGTTCTACTTACAATACTCGCCTTTGGTCGGCTTGGCCTGTGGCAACTCGATCGCGCTGCCGAGAAAGTCAATGCGCAGCAAATTATGGAGAACGAGTCTAAAAGCAGTGCCGAACCCATCGAGTCTATTCCTAACGGACACCTCAACCGCGCTAATCCAGAGCTGCAAAACCGGCATGTCGCGCTTGTGGGGGAATACCTTAACGACAAAACCATTTTACTCCTCGGGCAGTTTCACCAGACTCAGATCGGCTATGGTGTGGTCACCCCCTTCAGGCTTAGCGCTAATGGACAAATAGTGCTCGTGAGCAGGGGTTGGACGAGCGCGGTGAATAAACCCGGGCAAACGATTCGCACAGCGCCAGTCGAGGGACCCGTTTCTGTGACTGCACAGCTTTATGTGCCATCCGCTGGCTGGAAGCCTCGTGAGAGCGAGATTGATGCGTCCCAGTGGCCTATTTTCATGCGCGACCTTGAACTCGATATCGTCAGTCAGCTCTTGGGGGAGGACATCTGGCCATTCGAAGTTAGGCTGACTGCAGATCAGGACGGTGCTTTGGCGAGACACTGGCCGGCTGTGAGCGCCGATGTCGATCAGAACTTGTCTTACGCACTGCAATGGTTTTGTCTTTCTTTAATTGTTGTTTTTGCCAGTCTGCTGGCGAGCAGCAATCTCTGGGCGCTGCTAAAAGGCCCCGAGCGCGGTGCATAAAGCGTGCAGCCAAACGTTCCAACCTCTTCCAAATAGCCCCTTTTCAATGCTATCTTCGGAGAGTTAACAAGATACGTGTCGGGTCATTTCGCTCGGGCGCGTGTCTCTTCACAGTTCAATCGTTCTACACTTTACTAGGAGGCGCTAAATTATGCGCAACTTCACCGCTAAATCCGCTCTCAGCGCGCTCGCAATGACCCTTTCGATGTCATTCGCCGGCGCTGTTTCAGCGCAAGACGAAGTCACTTTCCACAAAGATATCGAGCCGATTCTGCAGCGCAGCTGTCAGAACTGCCACCGTGATGGCGGCGCGGGCCCGATGCCTCTCGTGACTTACGAAGAAGTAGCCCCTTTCGCAGGCCTGATCGAATACAAGACCGGTCTTCGCGATCGTGCCGGCGCAATGCCCCCTTGGTATATGGAAAAGAACATCGGCATCCAAGAATATAAGGATGACCCTTCTTTAAGCGACGAAGAAATCGCTGCTATTTCTACTTGGGCGCGCAGCGGCACGCCAAAAGGCGACATTGCAGACGCACCTGAACAGATCGCTTTCGACGACAGCCTAAAGTGGAAAGCGGGCAAGCCAGACCTCGTGGTCGTAATGAACGATGTCACTAAACTCGCTGGCACGCCGGACTGGTGGGGTGAAATCGACTACATTCCAACTGGTCTCGAAGAAGATCGCTACGTGAAGTCAGTCGAAGTCGTTGAAGTCAACGACGTCGACAACTCTGCCGACTCTGGCACAGTTGGCGGCCGCTACATATTCCACCATATGATCTGGGGCACTGCGATGCTCGACGAGAAAGGTGAGCGTGCGCCAGGTTTCTCAATCCCATGGCCAGTACACGAAGTGGGCCGAAATGCCGATATCTTCGACGAAGATGCAGGTCGCTTACTCAAAGCTGGCTCAGCGATAGTGTCCGATTCGGTTCACCTTCACTCGAATGGCCGCGATACGACGGGTCACCTCGAGGTGGGCTTCCGCTTCCACGACAAAGACTACAAGCCGAAATACCAGAACGCGTTTATCGGTTTGGGTAATGGCGTAGACATCAGCATCCAAGGCAACGCCCGCGATCAAGAACTCCACGCTTACACTGTGCTTGAAAACCACACCAAGATCATTAGCTTCGAGCCGCACCTCCATGCGCCAGGTGAGCGTATGTGTCTTGAAGCTATTTGGGGCTACACTATCGAAACCCTGTCTTGCGTAGGCTATGACCATAACTGGGTACGCGGCTATCCCTATGCCGACCAAGCTGCTCCGATTCTGCCGAAGGGCACAATCCTGCATATCGTCGGTTACATGAACAATACAGAGACTAACCCCAACGTGCCGGATCCTAGAAACTGGCAAGGCTCGGGCAATCGCTCTGTAACAAACATGTTCATCGATCTGGGTATTCGCGTCACACTCACCGACGAGCAGTTCCATGAAGCGATGGAAGAACGTCGCCAAGTACTCAATCTCGGACCGAATGATCACGTTATCGGTTGCCCACTCTGCCTCGCCCCTATTGTCGCGCCAATCGCGGACAAAGAGGGTGAAGCGACAGGCAACGAAGTTGCGGCCAACTAGGCTTTTACTTAATTACTCGAGAGAAACAAGACACGATGTATGTTAACTCCAGTAGTGTGATAAGCAGGGCGAAAGCCCTGCTCGTCGCAGTCATCACTACCCTCCTCAGCCTTTTGGGCTCGCCAAGCCTCGCACAAACAAGTTACCAATCGGGGCAGCATATAGAACCAGCTTACGAAGGTTGGCGGCCAAATGCAGACGGCACGTTCAGTTTTATGTTCGGCTACATGAACGAGAACTGGTCAGAAGAGCCTGATGTTCCCGTAGGCGAGAACAACGCTTTTTCCCCTGGCGAAGCCGATAGAGGCCAGCCAACGCACTTTCTGCCGCGACGTAACCGATTCAATTTCGAGGTGGTTGTGCCCGCAGATTGGGGCGATAGAGAACTTGTTTGGACGCTCAACGTTAACGGCCAAGAGCGCAAAGCCTATGCAACACTGAAACCAGACTACCAGGTCGATAATATCGTTATCGCCTCTGAGACAGGCTCTTTGGGCGCTGGAACAAGCAGCCCCGAGTCTCGCTCGAACGTGAAGCCAACCATCGAAGTGCAAGGCGATGACATTCGTACCGTGCGCGTGGGTGAGCCTCTGGTGCTTAACACGCGAGTGATAGATGACGGCATCCCGAAAGCGAGTCGAGACAGCACAATCTCAGAAAAAGACGCCATGCGGCGGATGATGAGGCCCCCTACTCGCATCACAGTCGGCAAGGTGAATGGTTTATTCCTTTCGTGGAATGTCTACCGAGGAGAAGGGCACGTCGAATTTGATCCACCATTGCCCAAACCATGGGAAGACACCCGTACGTCAGCCAACTCCCCCTGGGGCGCACTGTGGCTTCCACCCGAGCTTCCGGAAGATGGCATGATCGAGGTTAAAGCAACCTTCGATAAGCCGGGAACCTACATCCTCTGGGCACGTGCCGACGATGGCGGACTCTATAACGACGACTACATCACTGTGCGGGTCACTGAATAGCGCGAACACCGCATAAGATTTTGCGTGAAAGCGGCAGTCTCATAATGAGTACTGCCGTTTTTTTATGCGTTCTTCTTAGTGGTTGTTGGTGGCTGCTAGTGGCTGCGTCCACGGCGCTAGATGGACTTTCTGTGCTGGCGTGGCTCTCTGTGTTGGCTTAGCTCTCTGTGCTGACATAGCTCTCTTTGCTGGCGTGAAGCTCTTCGTGCCGGCGCAATAGCTGTGCTAGCAATCTTCTTTACGGGTCTCATTACTCTCGCGGCTTTCCAAACGCAGAGTAAATGGCGGGTCATAACTGCGCGGCTCCTGTTCAAGAATTATCTCCGTTCGCGGCGGGGTAATAAACCGCGTGCTCTCGTCTTCCCCATTTCTCAGACGCAACGCTAATTCCTGCTCGGCTTTAATCAGCGAGGGCATGCGCGCCATTTCGCCGAATGAGAAACTAAAATTTCCCCTAATGAGACGGTCCTGCTCGTCGAGTATTGCCCATTCTGCCGTGTAATAATCGGCCGCCTGCAGGCTCGGTAGAGACCATTCAAAGTCGCTCGCTAAGCGCGGACTGTAACGAAAGCTGATATCAACCCAGTCGTGGGCCTGATTGCGCAGGATTAACTTGACCAGGTGCACCTTCTCAGGGAATGCCAGCGCCAATCTTTCTGGCGAAGAGTCGAACACTGAATCATCCAGCGGAGTCGTTTGCGTCTTCGCTACTATTCCTGTGAAATCCAGCGCAGCCCGCGGATAGGTGGCGACAGCTGCGGGGGTTTGTGCCCCGGCGAAGGTTGCAACAAGTGAACAGAGTGCCACTGCAACAAGGTGCCACGCCTTTACGAGCGACAGCACATCAATAGCTCTGCTTTCACCGGCCCTGTTCTGTTTCACTTTTCTACCCAAGATAACCGCGCCCGACATTATGATCTACCCTGTGAGTCGCAGCCATGCACCAAGCCTAAACACTGTAGCTTACGATAAACTAGAGCCATAATTGATTCACTAAACTATAATCGCTAAGAATATTACACGCCCGGGTTAGGGGCAATCTTCGCACTCGAAAAGGTTTTCTCTGTGACCGGCAATACCCTGCAAGATATTTTAGATAGGCTCCAACATAGCCCGACCAACGAAACTGATTTTGATGAGAACTGGTCTCAAGGCCGAGCGGCTTTCGGAGGCCTCGTCGCTGCCTTTGCCAGCCTCAGCATGAGGAAAATGCTCGAGCCGCAGCCTGCGCTGCGCTCGTTAATGGCTTCTTTCATCGCGCCACTGCCGCCGGCCCCACTCTCGGTTGAGGCAGCGATACAGCGCCAGGGACGCAATGTAACGCAGTGTAGCGCGACAGTATTAAGCGAAGGCAGGCCAGCGCTCCAAGCGCTGGGCGTGTTTGGGCAAGCACGCGAGGGTATTCGCGTGGAAGCGGCCCCTCTCAGCAATCCCCTCCCCCGCAGTGAAGGGATTCCATTCGCTGAGTACGCAGCGCGCATGCCGACATTCCTTAATCAATTTGAAGGGTGTTGGGTAGGCGACGCCATGCCTTTCTCTGGCTCGCGCTCACGCAGGCTGAACATGTGGGTGAGGCATCGGTGCGATATGTCCGACTATCCTGCCGAAAAGATAATCGCTATCGCTGATATGCCACCGCCCGTTCTGCTCTGCCACTATGACAAACCGTTTGTACCAGCCAGTTCGGTAAGCTGGGGATTGGAGTTTATCGTGGATCCTGCCGACGTTAAGGGGGAGTGGTTTTACCTAGACTTCGACCTCGATGCCGCGGCAGATGGCTATACTCAGCAAAGTGGACGAATATATGAAGAGTCGGGCAGACTGTGTGCGCTATCGCGGCAGTGTATGGCGTATTTCGAACAGTAGCGCTGCAATGATAAAAGCAAAAGCTGGGGGCAAGCATATGGTCAACGGGAGTCGCAATCGTCGGTGCTTAGGGCGACAAGAGTTTCACTCTCGGCTGCTTTCACTGCCGTGTTTATTTGCCGCCAGCCTCCTCTTTCTAGCAACACCGCTTGCGGCGCAACATAGCCATGGCGTATTGACGCCAGGGGTGACTTTCCCGACAGACGACTCGGTACTCGATGAGTCGCCGCAGATGATCATGATGAGTTTTCGCGTCGATGTCACACTGCTTAAATTAGCGCTCTACTCGGCCGAAGGCGACTGGATCAACATCGGCTTTGCCTATGACCCTAACCGCATGGCGGACAGCTTTGCCTACCCACTAGGCTTCGAGCTACCCGACTCTGAATACTACATTGCACGGTGGTCAGTCACCGATGGCAAACGCGGCCTGTTAAATGGGGAATTCAAATTCTCTATAGGCGACGACGCTATTCCCCCTTCCGAGGTTATTGCGAGTAAGGTGAGCGATGCAGTCGAAAGCCTGCCCAGCACAGGCTCCTATCGCGTCGTGCCTAAAGATTAAATCAAAAGGCCGGCTGAGCTTTTATTTGAAAAGGAAGCCTTGGCCTGCCAAAAACTCTCGCATATGTGGGCGCGATTTTTCGGACAAGAGATCAGCCACTTGTTCTGACCAGCTAATCCCGTGACCACCCCCTGTACGCGTCGCATAATACTCTCTGATCGTTTCGTCATAGCCGGTGATGGCTTCTTCATCACCCTCCTCGTTATAGCGTTCTTGCTTTAAGATCACGGGGAGCGGCAGCCTTGGTTTAACCTCGGGGTCTTGGTCTGGATAGCCAAGACAAAGACCGAATACCGGATAAACGCCGCGCGGCAATTCAAGCAAATCAGACACCTCCTGCGGATTGTTGCGAAGCCCCCCGATATAACAGATGCCCAAGCCAACAGATTCAGCCGCGATAACGAGGTTCTGTGCCATCAAGGCGACATCAACGGTTGCAATGATAAATTGCTCAGTGAAATCGCCCTCAAACTCTTTGCCGTATTTATGGCAGTAGTTACCCGCACGCTTAAGATCGGCGCACAGCACTAAAAACTCTGCTGCGGTCTCAACATAGCCCTGACCACCGGCGCAGCGGGCAAGCGTGCTGCGGCTTTCGGGGTTAGTCACACGAATGAGCGTGGCGCCTTGCAAAAAACTCGACGTGGCGGCGGCCTGGGCAGCGGTGCAAAGGGTCTCGAGCAATCCATCGGGCAATGGCTCATCGGTAAATTTTCTAATGCTGCGGTGCGCAGTGAGAATTTCAAGGGTTGCGTTCATAGTCATTTGCCTTATTTAGGAAGATGCTGAAAATTTGTAGCTGACTTATTTAAGTCCGCGCAGAAAAGCTGGCACTGCCTCGTTCGCAGCATTGGTTTCGCCATTAAACAACAGCACCATCCCGATGTTGGCAGAGGGAATAAAGGCCATCTCGGACCGATAGCCTCGCACGCCTCCTCCGTGGTGAATAACGCGCACACCGTCGATATCGAAAACTCGCCATCCAATAGCATAGTAGGCCTTCTCTATGCCTTCCCAGCGGTTAAAATAATTACCTCGCGGCGTCTCGATAACCGGCGTTTGTAATTCGTTTAGCATCGACGGCGATAATACCTCAGGAAACCCACCAAGGTTTGCCCTTAGCCACAACGCCATATCGAAGACACTCGCATTAATCCCCGCTGCTGGCGCTGCTGAGTAATAAGCGGGGTTCGTGCTCGTTGGACGCCATTGCTTGCGCACCAATCTATGAGGACTGGTCGCGTTATCGCTCGCCACAAATGGGTCGAGGCCTACAGACGCCGTCGTCATACCTAATGGTCGGAATAGCTTTTCTTCGATATATCGCTCATAGCCTTCGCCCGTACTTTCCTCGACGACATCGGCAATAAGCGAGAACACCACATTCTGATAGCCGTAGCAGGTACCCGGCTTACACACGGCAGGGATATCGCCAAAGCGCGGCTTAATTTTCGCATACTCGACACCGTCGTCGAGGAGATTGGAATAAGAATGCGGCATCAGGCCGGTAGAATGGCTGGCAACCTGCCGGAAGGTAATGTCGCGAAAAGAGCGCCCATTACCTAATCTCATCTCAGGGAAGATCTCACTCAACCGGCTATCCCATGATCGCTGATTGCTGTCGACAAGAAGCGTTGCCGCGGCACCCGCAAAGGTCTTCGACATCGAGGCTATTCGAAACACTGAGTTAGAGGTCACCAATGGTGACTTATCGACTGTTCGCTGTCCCCAGGTCTCAAGATGCAGCACCTCCTCCCGGCTTACGATGGCGACCGCGACACCGGGAATTTCAATCGCCGTTTTAGTCTCATCTACCCACGCTAAAAAGGGAGCTGGATCATAGTCACTCAATACGGCACCGCTCATCACAGCGTTGATCAAAACGACTAAAAGCTGTGAGCCTAGAAAAGACTTGCGGCCAGCGTAGCCAGAACCAGAATTAATCAGAGGCATGAGAAGAACCAATCGAAGTTGAGAGCTTGAGACGGTGTATCTGTTAGTAATCGGCAGAGGTTCAAGGTTACTTGAGCCTTCCTAATCGACGAGCACTCAGTGTGTCGCAGGCCCAAGCAGCGTCGTAACGATTGCGGTCACAAGCAGAAGAACCATCGCAACAATAAGCTCTCGATCGATGCTTCGGGCTAGCGCTCGTGAGCCGCCAGGCAGGTGTAGCACTGGTACATGCCGCAGTTTATTGAGGGCTGCGATAGAGAGAAGGCCGACGAAAGCGGCAAGTTTGAAAAGCATTAGGCGACCGTACTGGGTTGTAAACAACTCGATTAGGTCGATGAGAGTGAGCAGCATAAATGCACCGCTTGAGGCGAGCGCTGCGACTAAACCCATGCCGAGGCGGCCAAATCGCCTCATCAGATCACCCAAATCCCCAGTCTCGACATCGTCGCAGCACCAGCGCAAGGGGAGAAGCATCCCTACCCAGATCGCCATCGCGGCCACATGAAACGCCAGCGCTGCCCGAAGCCACGCGTCGAGCACAGAGACATGGCCAGACAGCGTAAAGCCGTAGGCGACGAGGCCGAGCGCGAGTGCTTGCCCGATAAAAGCGAGCCGATAAAAGACTGAGTCGGGCGGCTTTCTTTGCGCCCGCAGTGTTCGCAGCAATGAAAGGATTAACAGCGCCGAGAGCGCAAAGCCTGCGCCACGAAAGGCAGCTGACTCCCATACAGGAGTGCCGCGCAGCAGCAGAACTAGGTCACTATCGAACATGCCCATCACACCTGCGTCGTTTATCTGCCCTGCCTGAATCAAGACCGGCGCGAGGCTCGAATGGAATCCAATGAAAGCGCCTAATAAACTGTAGGACAGCAGGCGGGTGTGCGCCGCGCGGGAGCCATTGTGGTAGCCGCCCAGCGCCAAAACACCGCCCGCTCCCGCGATCAGTCCGGCGAAAACGCCGATCTTTGCGAGGGCGAATGCAAGCGCCCACAGACTAGGAATAGACAGGAGCAAGGTCACGAGTGTCTCATCGATGGGGCGTGTGCTTCCAGCGGGCTAGTGCCCGCTCTCCGCATGAGCAGCTGGCATTCCTATGCCAAAATTAAAGTGCCCTGCGACGGTATGGCCATCTTCGCCTATCACTGAAAATTCGAGGGAATAAGTCCCAGACGCAAGCTCAGGCACTGGTACGACGAAAGAGGTCGCTGCGGTAAGATCAGGCTTAAAACCCACATCGATACTCTCGTCGCTGCGTTTTAAGGACAGCTTTACTAATCTCACCTGACCATTGAAGTCGAGCGCGAGCTCGCTGGGTGAGCGCTCAAGCGTAGAACCATCGGCGGGAATGGACGACTTCAACACATTATGCGCGCTCGCAGTCATGCTTAGCGACACGCAGGCGATAAACGCGAATGCCCGAAGTGAGATTTTTAAAAAAGAAAGCGATGCCAAAGGCCTTGTCACAGTGACGATCATACGATACTCCGCTGGTTAATTGGGCGTGCAGATTTACTTTAATGGATAGTATGTCAGGTGTCAGCGCCGACACCTAGGCGCAACTCAAAAAGTTTCCGCGACATAATGTCGCAGTGCAAACGGGCGAGACGAGCTAGGCCGCCTTTCGCCGTGGCGACACATTGTATGTCTTGGATGGCATTCATGAACGTTGTCTTCGCTGTTTATCCTTTATTCTGAATAAAAAACGGAGGCCTGAGCCTCCGTTTTCGTGCCACTTGCTAGCGGCTCCAGCCTACAAACAACCAAGCCGGCGGGTCAGAAACTAGCTGTAATTCGCAAGCTCTTTGCGTGCAATAACACGGCGATGCACCTCATCAGGTCCGTCGGCTAGGCGCAGCGTACGCTGGCTCGTCCACAGGGATGCGAGAGGGAAATCTTGCGATATACCCGCCGCGCCATGCATCTGGATAGCTCTGTCGATAACACGAAGCGCCATATTGGGCACCGCCACTTTGATCTGCGAAATGGCATCACGTGCGGCTTTATTGCCGATAGTATCCATGAGGTAGGCCGCTTTAAAAGTAAGAAGCCTACACATTTCGATTTCGATACGGCTATCGGCAATCACATCATAGTTACCGCCGAGTTCGGCGAGAGGCTTACCAAACGCCTCGCGGCTGACTGCGCGCTCACACATAAGTTCGAGCGCCTTCTCCGCCGCGCCAATGGAACGCATGCAATGGTGGATACGGCCTGGACCCAAGCGGCCCTGCGAAATCTCAAAACCTCGGCCGCGGCCGAGAATAATATTGCTCTCAGGCACGCGCACATTGTGAAATTTAATATGCATGTGGCCGTGTGGCGCATCGTCTTTGCCGAAAACGTGCATCGGGCGTACAACTTCGACGCCTTCGGCATCCATTGGTACGAGAATCTGCGACTGGCGGTTATGCTTAGGTGCATCGGGGTCAGTCACGACCATTGTGATCATAATCTTGCAGCGCGCATCACCCGCGCCTGAGATATAAAACTTCTCACCGTTGATCACCCACTCATCGCCGTCGAGCACAGCGCTGGTGGCGATATTAGTTGCATCTGACGAGGCAACACCCGGCTCGGTCATAGCAAACGCCGAGCGGATTTCACCGGCTAGCAAAGGCAAGAGCCACTGCTGCTTCTGCTCTTCGGAGCCGTAACGCTCGAGCACTTCCATATTACCCGTATCCGGTGCGCTGCAGTTCATTGCCTCGGAGGCGAGACGACTACGTCCCATGATTTCAGCCAGATGCGCATATTCAAGGTTTGAGATGCCCGCACCGCCTTGGCTTTTCGGCAGGAAGAAATTCCATAGGCCGAGGTTGCGCGCCTCTGCTTTAAGGCTTTCGAGGATTTCATCTTGACGCGGCGTATGCGACCAACGATCACCAACGCTTACCTCGTCGTGGTAATCCTGCTCTACCGGCTCTACTTTCTCTTCTACAAACGTGCGAATTTTCTCACGAATGACGACGAGCTCATCTGATAGTCCTAAATTCATCATGGCATTTACCCTTTACTAAGTACTTTTGAAATTAATATGAAATTCGTGATCAGCTCGCAATCGTGCCGCCGCCGTCGATAACGAGCGTCTGGCCCGTAGTAAAGCTCCCCGCTTGTGACGCGAGAAACACTGCCGCGCCGGCGATTTCGTCGGGCTCGCCAATTCGGCGCAGCGGATAGTTCTTAACCGTTGCCGCGTAAATATCTGGGTTCTCCCACAGCGCTTTTGCGAAATCTGTGCGGACAAGACCTGGCGCGATGCAATTTACACGCACATTTTTAGGCCCCCACTCGACCGCCAAATTACGCGCGATCTGCATGTCTGCTGCTTTCGATATTGCGTAGGCACCCAGTGCATCGGTTCCTTTGAGGCCGCCAATAGACGAAATGATGACAACCGCGCCGCCTCCAGATTCGGCAATCCCGGGTATCACTAACTGGCACAGGCGATGAACGCTGCCGATGTTCGCCTGCATAATCTTGTCGAATGCCTCATCAGGGATGTCTTGCGACTTGCCAAAAAAGGGGTTCAACGCGGCATTACAAACAAGCACGTCGATTTTTCCGAGCGCAGCCGTTGTCTTCTCAACCAATTGCTGAAGCTGATCCTTGTGATTAATGTTGCAGGCAACACCTATCGCCTTATTCCCTCGCGCTTTAATTTCAGCGGCGACTTCGTCGCACGCATCCTGATTGCGACTAGAGATCACAACCGTAGCACCCTGCTCTGCCATCCGCTGTGCTATCGCCTTGCCGATGCCTTTTGTGGAGCCAGTAATAAGGGCCACCTTACCTTCCAGACTAAACAAACTCATACCCTTCTCTCCTGCTCTCTCTTGATTCAATGTTAAGTCGGTTTCGCGTAGCTCACGGCTCACGCTAAAGGGTCCACTCACGCTTACCCTTCGAAATACTTGTGCCGCCATCAACTGGGATGACAGTGCCATTGGTATAGGAACCTGCGCGCGAGGCGAGGTAAACCAAGATGCCAACGATTTCCTCTGGGCGCCCAACTCGATGCAGGGGGCAATCGTCTTCGATATCTGCAAGGTAGTGCTCGAAAACATGATCTGTCATCTTTGATTCAAAAAATCCCGGCGCTATCGCGTTGGCAGTAATGTGCTGAGCGCCAAGTTCGACGGCAAACGCTTTCGTAAGATGATGCAAAGCAGCCTTGCTCGCTGAATAGGCGAACGTGGGCACGCGCTGCACAATGGGGACATGAATGCCGTCCATCGAGCCTATATTAATGATACGTGAGGGCGAATCAGCAGACGCTGCCCGGGCAAGCGCGGGGACTAAATCCCGTGTTAGCGCAAAAACTGCATTGAGGTTCGTGTCCATAACCTTAGCGAAGCCTGCGTCGGGATAGTCTGCGAGCGGCGCTCCCCAGTTGGCGCCGGCGTTATTCACGAGGATGTCGAGCGCCCCAAAATGCGCCTCAACCTCCGCCACGAGCGTAGCCCTTGCCTCTTGTTTGGTAACATCAGCCGCTACTGCGGCAACCTCCCCGAAAGGAGCAAGCTCTTCGAGGGCTTGGGTGCACTTATCTTCGCTACGCGAGGCGATCATCACCTTAACGCCGTTCTGCAAAAGACCTTTGGCCATGTGCAGCCCGAGACCGCTACTGCCTCCGGTTACAAGCGCCGCCTTACCTTGAAGACCGAACAGACGGTCTAACGAAAAGTTCTCTGACTTCGAATCCATCAATCTAACCTACAGTTTCATCGGCGACGCGCACAAGTTGCTTGCCGAAGTTACGTCCTTTCAGCATGCCGCGGAACAACTCAGGCGCATTCTCGATGCCTTCACCGATAGACTCTCGATATTTGATTTTGCCTTCTTTAATCCATGCGCCTAATTGTTTGGTCGCCTCGATCCACTGGGCATGCCATTCGGTGACCACGAAGAAACGGTGCTCGGGAACGTTGTCGAGCTCTTTGAGAATATGGAATGGGGTGATGGCGCTTGCCATGTCTTCGTCGTTGTAATTCGAGACGTAACCGCAGATTGGTACGCGCGCTCCGGGGTTAAGGAGTGGCGCAACGGCGCGGGTAACATCGCCGCCCACGTTCTCGAAATAGATGTCGATGCCGTCTGGGCAAGCGCGGGCAAGTTCTTCAGCAAGGTTACCCGCTTTGTAATCAATGCAATCGTCGAAGCCAAGCTCCTCTTTCACGTAGCGACACTTGTCTGGGCCTCCGGCGATGCCGACCGCACGTAGACCCTTAAGCTTGGCAATCTGACCGACAACAGAACCTACGGCACCCGACGCGGCGGCAACGACTAAAGTCTCTCCTGCAACCGGCTTGCCAACATCGGTAAGGCCGAAATACGCAGTGCGACCGGGCATTCCGACCACGCCGATATGCGCTGAGAGTGTGCCATTGTCGAGATCAACAGGCATGAGCCGAGGGTCATCGGCGTTGGCAACAATAGTCGTTTGCCAGCCCATGTGCGCAGCGACTCTGTCGCCCACCTTGTATTTATCCGATTTAGACTCAACCACAATACCAGTCGACTCGCCTGTCATTACATCGCCGACTTCAAGTGACGCAACATATGACTTCATGTCATTCATGCGGCCGCGCATATAGGGATCGAGTGACAGCCAGACAACTTTGATAAGCACCTGATTCTCTTCAAGCGCAGGTGTCTCGACAGTTACGTATTTAAAACAATCGTCGGTTGGTTCACCGTGGGGACGTTTCGCGAGTAGGACTTGAGTATTTTGCGTCATAGCAGCTCCGATAGATCGCCTTATTCGACGAATGCTTAGCAAGATTTTATCGCGTGGCCGACGGTTACTTACCTAGCCAAGCGGTCTGCTTGAACAAGGAGACTACCGTCGCTACAGGAGAGACTAACGGAGGTGCAGTGTGTCGAGCCTTCACCGCGCAAGTGGCGCGCAGCGGCGAGGGGTTGCCCTAGAGTCTACTTCACCTAAACGCGGCTAACAACCAATTCGGAGGCACCGTCGAAGGTCAACGCTAACGCCTTGCCTAACCCTTACCAACGCCGCGCCCGCGCTTTGATAGAGCTTTGATCGCGCCTTAATAGAGCGCCTGATCGACTGAGTTAACGAAGGCTTGATCTAATGTCCGGGGCAATTTCCAAGTCGAAGAAGGGGTTCTCAAATTGAGCACCTCTCCCCTGTCGATCAGTCAGCTTCCCCTCCACTGCTACCACGCAGAGCACCAACGCAATCGTTGCAAAGAATAGTGAGTGCTTGTTACGTAAAAGCGTCCTGCGCAGCACGCGCTGCAACTTAATCGATTGGCTGGTTTCGCGCTCTATTCTGTCCATGTCCTCTCCTGTGTCGTTTTCGCTTTTCATTCCGCTCGCCTCGATCAATCAGCAAACCGGCGCATCAGCGTCGCACCGGTAATGAGCATCGCCCCAAGCGCAGCACCAAAGAGCATGTCGTAACTGAGCAGACGCGCCGCCATGTCCTCGAAGCTAAACACCAAATATTGCCACGGACTGGACCGGCTCGCGATCCACGTATCAATAGTATTACTCCCTAAGACAATTTCCTCGAGAAGGCTCAGAGCCACAAGCACGCCGATAGCCCATAGCAGTGGTACGCGTGAGGCGTAGGCCGAAAACAAGAGAACCCATCCAACCGCCGGTAGCAACCAGAGCATCGCGATAAATGCCGAGAGACCAATAAAACCGAGAGCTACAAGCATCGCCGCAAATAACTCCTGTAGCCCATTGAGCTCAACGCCGAGGGAAAAACTATACCCTGCGACGCCAATGATCAGCATCAGGCTGCCGGCGGTCAGCACGCCCATATAGATTCCTGGGATCATCACTACGGCAGTCACCACCTTCGAAAGTATGGTGCTGCGATCGGAGATCGGCATAGACTGCCAAAAAAAATAGCTTTGCTCTTTCCGGTCCGCATAAAGACTCGAAGCAAGATAACTCGTCGCGATGCCAATGATAAAAAGCAAGTTCAGCGCGCCTGCTGAGGTAAGTAGAGGAGCAACGTCTGAGGCATTGAGACCTTCAAATCGATTGAAAAGCAGCTCCAAGCCGGCTTTTTGCCGCTCTAGGGTTAACAGCGTAAAGAGGCGCATACCGAGGAGAATAGCAACCAAAACGAGCAGGCAGGGTGCGTAGAGTAATAGGCTTCGGTTCTCTCGGATTTCGCGTAAAAGCAGTCCTCGCCAACGCCTAATCGTCCTTGGGCCTGCGGCTAAATTATCCATGAGAGGCTCCCAGCTTCGCCACAAAGACGTCGGCAACGCTCGGCGTGCTGACCCGTCCTAGGCGCTCATATCGGCTTCGATCGCCAACCCCGCGCTCGCCCTCCTCAAGCTCGAATAAATAATCCTTACCGCCTAGCGTTGCGCGCGTATAAATAGGCTTCAAACCGTCTGCTGCTGCATAGTTCTCTGCTGCTACCGCCACTTCGACGAAACGCTGTTGTAACGCTTCCATTTCAGTACTAAACACTATTTTTCCGTGAGAGATAAAGATTAAATGCGACAGCAATGATTCGATTTCTTCTACTTGGTGTGTGCTGATAACGATCGTTTGGCTGCCATCGTAAAACTGAGTAAGCAGACGGTCATAAAACTCTTGCCGATAAATAATATCGAGCCCCAGCGTGGGCTCATCAAGAATAAGTAGCTCGACATCGAGCGCCATAACAAGCGCCAGGTGTAGCTGAGTGACCATTCCCTTGGACAGTGTCTTGACGCGCTTTTTGAGGTCTATATCTGTTGTGGCGAGAAATCTCAGCGCCTTTGCTCGATTGAATTTAGGATGAACATCGTCGACATAGGCAAGCACGTCAATACAGCGAAGGCTTTTGGGCAGCACGCCCACATCGGCTATAAAACAGGCATCTTGCATCAGAGATGCTCTTGCGACCCGCGGATCATGCCCAATAACGCTGAGCTCGCCGTCGGAATCGCAGAGACCGACCAACGACTTGAGTGCAGTTGTTTTGCCCGCGCCGTTAGGCCCTATTAACCCGCAAATGGCGCCTCGAGAGATGTCGAGATCGATGCCATCAAGTGCCCTAAAGCTGCCGTATGACTTACACAGATTCCTTGCCTTAATCGCGCTTTCGGGCCGCCATTTAGCATCGAGCTTAGCGCTCTCTTGTTGCGTGTTTTCCATAATTAGTTTCCCTTTTTCACTCTCTCGCTGCTAATCCGGCAGCTGGTCTGGCAGGTCGCTCACGCGCAAGCCAAGTAGTGTTAGTCGTGTCAAAATATCCGGCCACTCGTGCTCTAGAAAATACTGCCGCTGGCTCGAAGCCAACGCCGCGCGTGCATCGACGCAGACAAACATTCCTAGCCCCCGACGCTTTTCTATCCAGCCCCCATCAACCAATAGCTGCAAGGATTTAGAGACAGTAATAGGGTTAATTCGAAGATCGGCCGACAGCTGGCGCACCGAGGGAACCGCCTCACCCTCCTGGTAAACGCCCTGCAAAATGAGGTCACGAAGCCGATCCCTAAGCTGAAGGTAGATCGGCTCGCCTTGCTTCCATTTGACTAACACTCGAATTCCTTTCTCAGGAGATTGTTTGATATAGTGTTATACCAAAGTAACACACCATAGGCAAGACTGCGAGCGCGCGACTCGTCAGACTCATTTATTACCCTGACTCATCAAGCTCTACACAAGCCTCGGTACTAAGTGTGCCGAACTGTTGGCACCACACCGCTTGCTAAAAGCGCATCGACTTCGTGTTCTTCGAATCCGAATTCCGTTAACACCTCGCGGCTATGCTCGCCGAATTTAGGTGGCAGAGAACGAAGGGAGGCTGGTGTCCGGCTAAGCTTAATTGGAGAGCCCAGCGCCTTATACCACTCTTTCTCGACAATCATTTGCCGATGCTGAGTATGAGGATGCGCCACAACTTGCGCAGTATTGTGAATCGGCCCGGAGGCGAGCCCGGCGCGCGCCAGCGTATCAGCGAGCTCCACACCGTCGATACGCATTAAGGCAGTCTCGAGCTCGACCTTTAGCACATCACGATTTTTGACTCTGTCGCTGTTGTTTGCAAATCGAGGATCAGCCAGAAGGTCTTGCCGAGCCACCTCCGCGCAGAGTTTAGCAAATGCTCGGTTATTACCTGCGCCAATAAATATGTCGACTGTCTTTGTCCGAAAAGTATCGTAGGGACTGATATTGGGATGCGCATTGCCTGTCGGGCCCGGAATTTCTCCAGAGTATAGGTAATTGGGTATGTGCGGATGCATGAAAGACACCGCGCAGTCGTAAAGCGTCATATCCAAGTATTGACCCAATCCCGATTTTTCTCGCTCGGCTAACGCCAGAAGAATAGCAACTGCGCAGTAAAGGCCCGTGCCCATATCTACCATGGCAAGCCCCAAGCGCACTGGCGCACTCTCGCGCTCGCCATTGACGCTAAACCATCCTGCCATCGCCTGAACAATCGCATCGTAGCCTGGGAAGCCGCCCCAGGGGCCATCCGCGCCGAAACCACTTACCCGGCAATGGATGAGCTTAGGAAAGCGCGCGCGAAGCACCTCTTCAAATCCAAGACCCCAGCCTTCCATTGTCCCCGGCTTATAGTTTTCGACTAAGATGTCGGCGGACTCTAAAAGGCGCAGCAGAACTGCCTGACCTTCGCTACACGAAAGGTCTAACGCCATCGCGCGTTTATTGCGATTCACGGCTAAATAGTAAGGCGCATCCTCATCGTGAAACGGAGGCCCCCAGTCTCGAGTTTCATCTCCGCGCGGAGGCTCGATCTTTATCACCTCCGCCCCATGATCCCCAAGAATCTGCGTACAGTAAGGACCGCCCAACACTCGCGTCAAATCGATAACAACCTTACCCTTCAACGACCCTTCGCTGTCACTATTCAGCATTCATTTCTCTCCTACCCATTGCGCCGGCGAAGCAAAACCTTTCGCCTAGAGCGCTGCAGGATAGAGCAGCCGCAGTAACGCTTCAAGCAGCGACGCTAATCGAGATGTTCTGCAAGCAACCCCTCAGCCAAAATAATCTCGCGAAGCAGGCGCAGACTTTCAATCTGTATCTGCCTCACCCGCTCTCGAGTCACACCAACATCTTCACCAATTTTGTCGAGGGTTTCTTCGTCATGGCCGTCTAACCCAAATCGGCGCACAATTATTTCGTATTGCCGCGGCGTAAGGCATTGCAGCCAACGAACCAATGCTTCGTTTCTTGCGTCGAGTTGAAGCACGCGATCGGGCTCCCTCTCCCGACTTCCTCGCAGGCTATCGACAAAAAAATCAGCAGACCCCTCGGCGAGCGGCGCATCCGCAGAAAAGGTCGGCTCGTTTAGCAGCTTAAGCCGCTCTATGTCGGCACGTGTTTTTTGTGTTTTCTGCGCAAGCTCAGCGCTGGTTATTGGTAAGCCCGCCTCAGTAAAATTCTCCCGGTCTATTCTCATCATGGCGCGCATTTCTTTGACGACATGAACTGGCAGCCGAACAGTCCTCGCCTGATTCATCAACCCCCGCTCGATAGTTTGGCGAATCCACCACGTGCTGTAAGTAGAGAACCGGTAACCTAGCTCCGGATCGAATTTACCTACCGAATGAATCAGACCAAGATTCCCCTCTTCGACCAGATCGGCGAGAGCCATCCCCCTGTGCATATAGCGTTTTGCAATATTTACGACAAGCCTTAAATTACTCTCGATTAGTTTTCGCCTGCCCGTCTCATCTCCCAACAAGGCCTGACGAGCACAATGGCATTCTTCTTCTGCAGTCAGTAATTCTGGCTTTCGGATGTCGTTGAGGTAGGTAGTCAGCGAATCGCTTGCAAGAGTCGCTCGCTGAGAGCTGACCGAGGAGGTCGCTTGTGCCGGAATGCCTTTAGTCTTTTCGTCGCCGCACTCTTTCCCATTACCATCATTCCTGTAGTCCACGCTCAGCTCCATTGATTCGTTAGATCATTCCAGAACACCATCGTCTGTCACTCTGAGTATAGGAGCTAATCTGGACAAGAAGAGATTTATGCGAAAGAAAAACGAAGAAGTGTGACACAGTAAATGGTGACTTATGGTTGACAACTCAGAGGCGAGAACAGAATAAACCTACGCCTTCGGCGGGATCTGGCGCAGGAGCGCTGGCAGAAAGTACTCGGCAACAAGGACAGGCTTAGCGTTAAGAAAAAACCAGCTGCGTCTCCCCCAACTCTGTTCGGCAATCTCTTTTACCTCTATTTCTGAACGCGAAAGCTCCGGCTGACTAAACAGATATTCACCTAACGGCCTCGTGCCCAATCGGATGATTTGTTCTAAATCACCGCCTAGAGAATGCGTGGGTATGAGGGTATTTGCGAAAACCCAAGGCACTCCGTTACCGAGCAAAACAACGCGGCGAGACCAAAAACGATGCTCTGGTGCTACGGGACCAAAGCGCGACCTGAACCGTAACTCAGGAAAAACGAGCCACGATTCGTCGACGACCTCGACTGCGAATTTGCCCTCGCTTAAGGTTTTGAGTCTTGCAGTAAGCGACCCAGAATCGAACAGCCAATCTCGGGCGTTCGCAGGCATAGCGGTGACAGCCTCACCCGCGACCGGCCACTCAGCCTTCTCGGTTATAGACCGGCTACCGCGAACGAACCACTCGACCAGTGAAGACGACTCTGAGCCTGAAATGTCAGCTTGTGAGGGACTGCGGTAAGACACAATATTCTACTGTTGCAGAAAGAGAGCAATATTCTATCGCCCCCTCGCCTGGCAGTCGAATCCTCTTATCCTAAATCAGGGTAATTACCTTGTCTGATAACGCTGCAGCGTCTTTATCACGACAGTTATTACTCGCCTATTATCCGCGCGCCCCTGTGTGGAGTCATTACTCGCAACAGGCTGGGACTCGCCATACCCTCGGGCGGAAACTCTACTCGCAGCGATGCCGTATCTGCCCACTAATTCTGCCATGACAGACTCTGCTCTGCGCTGCGAAAGACCTAAATTATACATATCAGTTCCACGGCTATCCGTGTGCCCTTCGAGCTCAACCACCCTGTCAGGATACTGCTCCATAAACCGCGCCACGCTCTCTATCTCGGGCAAGTATTGCTCTTTTACCTCAGCACGATCGAAGTCGAAGTTAACCAATAGTTCGATGCGAGCCACCTCTTCTATCGCTATCGGGCAGCCGTCTTTATCAACCGCATAGCTTAGGGGTGTGTCGGCGCAGAGATCCTGAGCATCCCGCACTCCATCTCTATCGGCATCGGCAATCTGCGTAGATGCATCTGGCTCATTCGGTTCCCTCGCCTGCGGCAGCTCCTTGACTAGCGCAGCTTTCTTTGCGGCTCCCCCAAAGCGATAAACAAGCGTGGTATCAATGCCGAAATCTTGATCTTCAAAATCACGCCCCAGCGCATAGTAATTCCGGATAGACGTCCGCCATGTCCAACGCTCGTTAAGGGGCAATCTTAGGCCTGCACCAATATCCCAGATAGAGTCGTTGTCACCATCGATATTACTATTGCCCAAGCCGCTCACGACAAAGGGTTTGAACTTACCTAGATCGAAATCGAGCCCATAGAAGACGTCGACTTTCCATAAGTCTTGATCTAATTCACGCGCAGCTTTGGTTTGCGGATTGAGATCCATCACACTGAGCTCCGCACTCAGCTTGGATGTAAAGTCGTAGCCTATGCCGATAACATAGCCAAAATCATTGTCAAACCCTACTTCGTCATCATAGTTCATGCCCTGCAAGCCCGGGGCAAGGTAAAATTGTCCTGCATCGGCTCGAACGCCAGTCACGCCAAGACACGAGATTGCTATTGCCATTGAGGCTAGTGATTTTTTCATCGATTTTATTCCTAATATTACTGCTCTATTAGCCTAGAGCATTGGCCTTAAACATTTCGGAGCCCTATAATCTGAACGCGACGAATATCGTGCCGCTGCTCGTAAAAAATCCCACGCTATAGACGACCGAGCGGACACAACATTCATTCCAGACAATCGACTCGATTGGTCTATTCTCATGACAATACTCGCTAATTATGGCAAGGTTGGGCGCTGATTCTGCGCTTGTACTGATTATGTCTAACCGTCTCTGCCCTAACTTCCCTCGACACACAGCTCATTCTGGACAAGTCTCATGAACACGTGGCGCAACGAGCTCCGGCGTTTCCTTCTCATTCTTGCAGCTGCCTTAGTTTTTGGCCTGCTGGTCGGGGAGATTTCTTTTGTTCTCCTCATCGCTCTCGCAGGTTACAGCGGATACAACCTCCTCCAACTGCGACGCCTTACCCAGTGGGTAGCCAAAGACTCTCACAAAAGCGACACCCAGCCGCCAGAAAGTACGGGAACCTGGGGATCAATCTTCGACAGCATCTATCGTCTACAGAAACAAGAAAGACTCGCCAGCGACTACCTAAAAAATATTCTCGACAAAGCGCAGGAGTCCTCCGCGGCGCTAGAGATGGCCGTCGTGATGATTAACAAGCAAGGAACTTTGGACTGGTGGAACCGGGCAACCGAAGATCTGCTTGGCATTCGCTATCCTAACGACCGCAATCAAGCGGTCACAAATCTTATTCGTGACCCCCGTTTTGCCGACTATTTTCATAAGGAGAAGTACAGCCAAACACTTCGTATCGAAGCGCCTGGAGTCAGTGGTCGCACGCTCGAATTTCAAATCACCCTCTTTGGGGAGCATGAAAAGTTGATGCTCGTGAGAGACGTTACCCAGCTTCATCGACTTGAATCTATGCGCCGCGACTTTGTTGGCAATGTTTCCCACGAGTTAGGAACGCCCATCACAGTAATTAAAGGCTATCTCGAGACGATCGCCGACAATTTAGATTCCTTCGATTCGCGCTGGCATAAACCAATCGAGCAGATGCGGTCACAGTCGCAGCGGATGGAGAATATCGTGCGAGATTTGCTTGTTCTTAGCTCGATTGAGACCCGCGCAGCACCAAGAGCCCAAGAAAAGATTGATCTAGGAGAACTTACACAAGAAATAAAGGGACATACCCAAGAAATCATGGCCGAGAAGCAGCACAACTTTTCGATCAATTGCCCGAATGAGATTATTCTACTCGGGCAACGCTCAGAGCTTTATAGCGCTCTGTCTAACCTCGTTATCAATGCCGCAAAATACACGCCGGCAGGCGGCATGATTGAGTTACGTGCCGCACTCGATTCGACAGGGGTAAAAATTGAAGTGGAGGATAACGGTCTAGGCATCGAGTCGCATCATATTCCACGCCTCACCGAACGATTCTACAGAGTCGACCCCAGCCGGTCAGCAGAGTCTGGTGGAACAGGGCTTGGCCTCGCCATCGTGAAGCACATTCTGGCGAGGCACGACTCGGAGTTATTGGTGAAGAGCACGCCACGAAAAGGCAGCGTGTTCGGCTGCCATATCCCAAGAGAAAGAGTGCTGGACTAGTCTTCTAGCTGCTCTTCAACATCGGCTAACTTTTCGTGCCGGACATCCATTCCCTTCACCAAGTAAATCACGTGCTCAGCGACATTCTTCGCATGGTCGCCGATGCGCTCAAGCGCACGCAGCGCCCAGAGCATATTGAGAACTCGGCTAATACTGCGCGGGTCTTCCATCATGTAGGTGATTAGTGAGCGCATTACGCTTGCGTAGATTTTATCTACCGCAACGTCGTCGCGAACAACCTCGAGAGCTGCATCGGCATCATAACGAGCAAACGCATCGAGGGAGCCACTTACCATCCGCGTCACGCTATCCGCCAAGTGACGGAACTCGACGAGTCCTTGGGAGATCTCGCCCTCTTCACTAAGCTTTATCGCCATACGCGCGATTTTAGCAGACTCGTCTCCGACCCTCTCAAGGTCTCGCACAGTCTTAATGATCGCGAGTACAAGACGCAAGTCGCTCGCTGCCGGATGGCGACGAGCTAGAATCAGGCTGCATTCCTCGTCAATACTCACCTCCATCGAATCGATGCGATCTTCGACTGTCAGGACTTGAGCGGCCAGACCCGTATCGCCGTCAAGGAGCGATTTCATTGCATCGGCGATCTGACGTTCAATAACCCCGCCCATCTCGAGCATATTGTTTTTAATTTCTTCGAGTTCGAGATTAAACTGCTTAGAGATATGGTGGCCGTGGCTTTCAATATTCGAATTCATTCTGCGTCCTTAGAGTCCAAAAGTATCCCGTTAAACATCATGCGCCTTCGCTGAAAGCGCGAAAACAAAACATTAACCGTAACGCCCAGTGATATAGTCTTCGGTCTGCTTTTTCGCAGGATTCGTGAAGATATTATCGGTCGCGTCAAACTCAACCATATCACCCATATACATAAATGCGGTGAAATCAGAAACGCGCGCAGCTTGCTGCATGTTATGCGTCACAATCACGATCGTATAATCGCGTTTGAGCTCATGGATTAACTCTTCGATCTTCAAAGTAGAAATAGGGTCTAGCGCGGAGGCCGGTTCATCGAGCAGCAGCACCTCTGGTTCGACGGCGATCGTGCGAGCGATAACCAGACGCTGTTGCTGACCACCCGACATCCCGAGCGCGCTGTCGTGGAGGCGATCTTTTACCTCGTCCCACAGTGCCGCCGCCCTCAGTGACTTTTCGACGACTTCGTCTAGCACGCGCTTCGAGTTGATCCCCTGTATACGCAGACCATATGCGACATTTTCATAAATAGATTTTGGAAAGGGGTTTGGCTTCTGGAACACCATGCCGACTCGTCTGCGCAGGTCTGCAACATCGACATGCTTCGAATAGATGTCTTCACCGTCGATCTCGATCAGCCCATCGATAACACAGTCATCGACAAGATCATTCATTCTATTCAGGCAGCGCAGCAGGCTAGATTTACCGCAGCCGCTCGGGCCAATAAACGCAGTCACTCGCTGCTTCGGAATCTTCAAGTCGATGCCATTAAGAGCACGCTTGTCTTTCGCATAGTAAAGGTTCAGTCCCGAAACATCGATGCAGCTCTCTAAGCCTTCGGGGTTTTCCGCGCTAGCACCGAGCACTGAACTAACATCTACTTTTCTCATGAATCTGTTCTCTTTTTAACGATTAAGCGTTTTGGCTTATAGCCACGCGTTGTCGAGGCAGCAGCGCCGCCGCATGACTCTATACTTCGAGAGACTTAAACTTTTCGCGCAGTCGATTACGCAGTGCCACCGCGCTTAAATTCAGCCCTGCAATGACGATAACCAGCAGTAAGGCCGTGGCAAACACAAGCGGCCGCGCAGCTTCGATATTAGGACTCTGGAATCCGACATCATAAATATGGAAGCCGAGGTGCATGAATTTTTGATCGAGATGAAGATAGGGGTAATTGCCATCAAGCGGCAACGACGGTGCAAGTTTAACCACCCCTACGAGCATGAGAGGAGCAACCTCTCCGGCTGCCCGTGCGACGGCGAGGATAAGGCCGGTCATCATCGCGGGACTCGCCATAGGCAACACGACGCGCCATAGCGTCTCAAACTTTGTCGCGCCAAGCGCGAGACTGCCTTCACGCACGCTGCGCGGAATGCGCGCAAGCCCTTCTTCGGTGGCTACAATCACAACCGGCACGGTGAGCAGCGCTAGTGTGAGTGACGCCCAAAGCAACCCCGGCGTACCGAAGGTCGGCGCGGGCAATGCCTCAGGGTAAAAAAGCTGATCGACCTCGGCACCGATAATGTAGATGAAAAAGCCTAAACCAAAAACACCGTAGACAATCGATGGGACACCGGCAAGATTATTCACCGCGATGCGTATTGCTTGGGTAACAAACCCTTGCCGAGCGTATTCGCGCAAATAAACAGCCGCGACGACGCCAAAGGGGGTCACGAACACCGACATCAAAAGCACCATCATCACCGTGCCGAAGATAGCGGGGAAAATGCCGCCTTCGGTATTCGCCTCGCGCGGTTCATCGGTAAGAAACTCACCTAGTTTGGCAAAATAGGTTAGCAGCTTTTCGGCGAAGCCCATCTGGTTAGGCCTGTAGGCGCGTACTATGTCGGCAAACTCCACCTCGATCTCTGCGCCATTCGCTGCGAAAAACTGCGCCGAATCACGCTCGATAGTCTGATTCAACACCACCAAGTCTTGCTGCAAGAGCGCGTACTCTGAGCCCAATTCTTCACGCTGCGCGGCGAACTCGGCTTCGGTTTCTGCATCAAATGCACCGTCTAACTCTAATCCCCTCTGGTTCAACCTGAGGCGTTCGAGCGCATAGTTAACCTCACCGATCTCCTGCTTTTCGATTCGGTAAATTTCGTCATGAATCGCAAGAGCGCGGCTAAGCCGCTGTTCGAATTCGTCCCACAGCGCAGCATCATCCCCTGCGCCTTGCACAACACGCTCGCCAGACTCTTTGACGCCTGAGAGGAACCCATAGAAATTGCCCCATTCGCGGCGCTCAAGCACAACCACATTAGCTGGATAGCGGATATCGCTGATATAGCTGCTCAACAACCAGGCGAAATCGGCGCCGGTTACGTCTCTGTTGCCGAGCTTGACGAGCTCTCGTTCGTAAGTCGGAATCGATTCATCGACCGGAATGCCCGACGACGCGATCTGAATGCTCGACACGCTTTCGGTCTCGACCTTTTCGCCAAGCACCTCTGTCGACATAACAGAGCCAAAGGCAACGGGTGGCGCATAGTTCGCCTGCATCACGTCGGTAGGCCAAAAATGCGCCATGCCGCGCACGGTTAGAAGGCCAAGCAACCCAACCACCATGAGAATACTGATCGCCACCGCACCGGCATTTAGCCAAACAAAGGGCGTCCCTGAACTAAACCATTTTGACGCGCTAATTTTCATATAGTGCTGTACTTATCGCGTAGGCGCTGGCGGATAACCTCAGCGACGGTATTAAACATAAAGGTAAACATAAACAGCACCAAAGCTGCCAAGAACAGGATGCGGTAATGGGTGCTGTCTACTTCAGACTCGGGAATCTCGACGGCGATATTCGCTGCAAGCGTGCGCATGCCCTCGAAGATATTGATATCCATAATGGGCGTATTACCCGTAGCCATCAATACGATCATTGTCTCGCCAACCGCACGTCCCATGCCAATCATCAACGCACTAAAAATGCCTGGGCTAGCCGTTGGCAGGACCACTCGGTAGAGACTCTGCCAGGGCGTGGCGCCGAGGGCTAGCGAGCCGTAGGTCAGATGCTTTGGCACTGTAAAAATCGCATCTTCGGCGATCGAGAATATTGTCGGAATCACCGCAAAGCCCATCGCAAAACCGACCACCATGGCATTGCGTTGATCGTAATTAATGCCCAGCTCATTGGTCAGGTAGAAACGCATGTCACCGCCAAAGAACAGCGCCTCAAGGGGTGCTGCAATAGCGAATGACAGTGCAGTAAACACAACGATCACGGGGATAAGTATGCCCGCTTCCCAGCCATCGGGAATTCGATGCCGAAGCTCGCTTGGTAGCTGCACCCAGAAAAAACTCATAAGCAAAATGCTTAGCGGGAGAATGACCAGCACTGAGAAAATGCCGAGCAGGTTATTCTCAACGAATGGGGCGAGCCAAAGACCGGCAAGGAAGCCCAACACAACGGTGGGCAACGCCTCCATCAATTCTATGAGCGGCTTTACCTTGCGGCGCATCATTGGCGCCATGAAATAACCGGTAAAGATCGCACCACAAATCGCTAACGGGGCGGCTAAAAGCATCGCATAAAAAGCGGCCTTTAAAGTACCAAACGACAATGGGACCAAGCTGTATTTGGGCTCAAACTCGTTCGTTGCCGCCGAGGATTGCCAAATAAAGTCGGGCTCACTGTACCCCTCGTACCAGACTCGACTCCACAGTGCAGACCACGACACTTCCGGGTGTTTATTCTCTACCGCCCAAAGCGCCATCTGGCCTCGTCCGCTTTCGATAAGCAGCGCATCGCCCCGCGGGGAGATTGCAAGCGCGCACGCGCCATCGACCGCGAGCTGTCCGGTAAACGCCTGTCGTCGTGCTGTCGTATTGAACAGCGAAACCACACCCTGCGCATCGACACTCACGAAGCTCTTACGGCGCTGCTCGGGGCTGAGCGACACAACCGGAGACGCCGAGTCTTGGAAGCTTCGAATCTTCTCTAGCGCAACGGTGTCGTCGCGCTTCGTGAGAAACCACTGCGATATCGCGCCCTGATCATCACCAACGAGCAGTGAAATTCCGCCGAGCAAGAAGGAGATATCAGTAGGGTTAGCGCGCCCTGCCGTTAAGAGAGCCTGTACTTCGAATTGTGGATTGGGGGCAGTGAAGGCGGTGCGCAGACTCAGAAGTCGCGCAAGGCCTTCATCGTCTATGACGAACAACCAGAAGCGATCGCCGTCGATGAAAAGTTGTTCTCCCCCGAGGGTCATTCCGCTTAGCCGTCTCTCTTCTATTTCAAATTCGGCGCCGCCGCCTAGGTCGAACGCTGCGAACAGACTTGTCTGTTTACTTGCTTTGAGAAGGCTAAGTTCGCCGCCTCGCGCTGTCGCGGCGAGCATCATATTCTCGCCGGAGGTTCGCAGTGCGATCGAGGCGAGCGGTTTGTCAACGGCAAGCGTGTAGGGGATTTCCCCAAACGGGTAGTCGATTTTAGGAGTGAGAATGCGCCGATTGTCTAGCTGCGCGAAACGCGTGTCATAGGCATAACGCGCAACAACTGCCTCACCAGTATTGAGACCCAACGCAAATAAACCTGATTGTTCTGAGTCTAGCGCAAAGCTGGTTATCGTCGCGCCGGAGGGAACCTTAACGGCAATCGTCGCAGCGTTCTCGCCACTTTCAAGATCAAAAAAGCGCGCCACGCCATCGTCTCCGAGACGCATCGCCATCTCTGACTGCTCTTCGATCGCCAAATGCAGGCTCGCTGAAGAATCTTGGAGATCGTAGGACGCCGCCTCTTCGACCGTAGCTCCAGCGAAAAGTGGAACGACTTCATAAAATAAATAAGCGAAGATAAGCAGGATCGCGACAATCACGCTGATGCCACCCACTGCGATACTCACCTTCGCCGTTTTGTCGCTCAGATGGCGCCAGCGGCGACGGGAAGCGAGCTTCTCGGAAGACAAAACCGAGACTTTGACCGATTGGCTAGGCTCGTCGTCTATGAGTCGCGACTGCGCCTCGGGTAAGTTATCTGCAGGCATAGGGTCTAGTTCTTTATCGGTGAGCGCGAATATTACAGTTTAATGGCAAAGGAGTCACCGTTACGGGTCACCCTTGAGGCAAGCCTTTCGATATTTCTGTCGCACCAAATGACAAGAGGCTAGCCCGAACCCCGTTCGCCTAGCCTCTTGGCCCGTGACAGAAGACCGTTTGTAAGTCTTTTCTAGCCTCGAGAGCGAATCATATGCCGAGGTTACGCAGGGTCCCCTCAACAACACGGGCTGGCAATGGGATATAACCATCTTTTAGCACAACATTTTGACCAGACTGTGACAGCACCAGTTTGAGGAACTCACGCTCGAGCGGCGGCAACGGCGTATTAGGCGCTTTGTTGATATAGACATACAAGAAGCGCGCGAGCGGGTAATTGCCCGCAACCGAATTTTCAGGCGTCGCCTCGAAGAAATCGCCGCCTTCGGTGCGCGCAATGGGCACGGCACGGACGCTTGAGGTGCGATAACCGATACCAGAATAACCAATGCCGTTAATAGAAGTGCTCACCGACTGAACAACCGATGCAGAGCCCGGCTGTTCGTTAACATTATTTTTGAAGTCGCCGTCACAAAGCGCCGCTTCTTTAAAGTAGCCATAGGTACCCGACACAGAATTACGTCCGAAAAGCTGCATACCGCGCTGTTGCCAGGGACCAGAGAGCCCTAACTGCCCCCAGTTAACGACATCGGTAGCAAAGCCGCAGCGCTGATTAGAAGAAAACACTGCGTCTACTTGTGGCAGAGACAAGCCTTCGATCGGGTTGTCTTTATGCACGTAAACCGCCAGCGCGTCGATCGCTACCGGCACTGCAGTAGGCTTGTAGCCATAGCGAGACTCGAATGCCTCGATCTCATTGTCTTTCATCTCACGACTCATCGGGCCGATATTCGCGGTACGCTCGGTGAGAGCTGGTGGCGCTGTCGACGAACCTGCCGCCTGAATCTGAATATTCACGTTCGGATAGACACGCTTAAAGTCCTCCGCCCATAGCGTCATTAGGTTCGCCAACGTATCCGATCCTACGCTCGACAGGTTGCCCGACACTCCACTGGTGCTCTCATACACCGGAATGGCTGAATCGACGTCTGCAGCGACAGCCGGTGCGCTGCCTAACAGCGTCACTGTGGCCAGGCCTACAAGCCTGATGCAACTAATCTTTTTAATTATGGCATTCATCTAATTGATTCCTATAGATTTTATCTTTCGATACAGGCTAGAGCGAGTATACAAAGCATCGTTAAATGGTTCAGATGGGAAAAGACTATATGACGAAAATATTACAGTAATATGACAAACCGTGCTCGGACGTCTTTCAGTCCGGAACAAAACCTGCGCATTAATTAATTGTCATCTAATCGTCACACCCTTTCGAGCAAATGTCGTTAGACTAGTTTTACGGTTTTTTCACACAAACGCGCAGGCAAGAATCGACAGACATGGGATTTTCGCAGTACATTGCTCACGATCCCGCACCTGCCAAGCCGGCGGCTGCGGCCCATCTTACCGATGAGAGCGAAGTTGTGAGCACAGACAGTAATAGCGAAGTAGATCTTGCCAACAGCGAATACTACGAGAATCGGGAATTAAGCTATTTTAAATTTAATTTGAGAGTCCTCGAGCAAGCGAAAGACGAGAATCATCCGCTGCTCGAACGCCTCATGTTTCTTCTTATTTTTAGCTCTAATCTCGATGAATTCTTCGAAATTCGTGTCTCGGGTTTGAAAAAGCAGCTCGGGTTTGGCAGACAGCGCCCCGGCGCAGATGGACAATACCCGGAACAAACACTCAAGATTCTTCATCAGCAGGTGCGAGATGCCCTGTCTGAGCAGTACCGCATTTTAAATGACGACCTCTTCCCCTCTCTTGCTAGCGAGGGCATTCGCTTTCTGGCCCGCCATGAATGGAACGATGCCCTAAAAGATTGGACTCGCGACTATTTTTTCAATGAAGTCGTCCCAGTAGTAAGCCCACTTGGGCTTGACCCTGCCCACCCCTTCCCGAGATTGGTCAATAAGAGCCTCAATTTTATCCTGTCATTGGACGGCAAAGACGCCTTTGGTCGCGACAGCGGTCTTGCGATAGTCCCTGCCCCGCGGTCGCTACCTCGGCTAATCAAGGTCCCGCGCGAGATTTTGCCCGACGGCGACAATTTCGTTTTCCTGTCGTCCGTTATTCATGCCTATGTCGAAGAGTTCTTCCCTGGAATGAGCGTGACCGAATGCCATCAATTTCGAGTTACACGAAATTCAGACCTAGAGATGTCCAACGTTGAAGTCGAAGATTTCGCCATGGCGCTGAAGGGCGAACTCCATAGCCGGCGCTTTGGCGCCGCGACTAAACTCGAGGTCGGCGCCGAATGTCCTTCTCAGCTGACTAATTTCCTCTTAGACCGCTTTGATCTCACTCAGGAAGAGCTGTTCACACTCGACGGCCCTGTTAACCTACAGCGACTGATGGCGCTTTTTGGCATGGTCGACAGGCCAGACCTGCGCTTTCCTAAATTTACACCGGGCCTGCCCAAAGTATTGGAGGAGCATCAGTCGATTTTCACCGCCGTCTCACGCGAAGACCAATTGCTTTTGCACCCCTATGAATCGTTCCTGCCGGTTATCGATTGGGTTAGACAAGCAGCGAAAGACCCCTCTGTCCTGTCGATAAAACAGACGCTTTACCGCACAAACGAATCGTCTGAACTGGTGCAAGCGCTCGCCGAAGCAGCTCGCTTCGGCACCGAGGTGACCGTGGTTATTGAACTGCGTGCTCGCTTCGACGAAGAAGAAAACATTAATTTCGCCAGCATCTTGCAAGAAGCCGGCGCCGTGGTTGTGTACGGCGTCATGGGCTACAAAACCCACGCAAAAATGCTGCTGTTCGTCCGCCGCGAAGGCAATGAATTAAAGCGCTACGCGCATTTAGGGACTGGCAACTATCACCGGAAGAATTCGTTAATCTATACAGACTATTCGCTGCTCACAGCGGATGAGACACTGTGCGCAGATGTGCATAAAGTTTTTCAGCAGATCACTGGCATGGGAAAGAAGATCCACCCCAATCTCTTAATACACGCGCCGTTCAATTTGAAAAAATCTTTGCTCAAAATGATTGCCGAAGAAGCGGCTGCAGCTGAGGCTGGAAAGGAAGCGAGAATAGTTGCAAAGCTCAATGCCCTGACCGATCCCGAGATGATACGCGCGCTTTACGAAGCCTCAAACGCAGGCGTTAAAGTTGACCTTATTGTGCGCGGCATGTGCTGCCTGCGACCCGGAATCGAAGGCGTCAGCGAAAACATTCGTGTGGTCTCAATTATCGGCCGGTTCCTAGAGCATTCCCGCGTCTATTATTTCAAAAATTCGGAGCAGCAACTCTACTGTTCAAGCGCCGATTGGATGGAGCGCAATTTGAGCAACCGCATTGAGGTTTGTTTCCCCATTCTAAAGAAGAAGCATCAGAGTCGAATTCTGGCGGAAATTGAGTGGCATTTAGAGGATGAGATTCAGTGTTGGGAGCTCGGAGCCGATGGCGAATACACGAAAATACAGCATGCGACGACGCAAGAGTCAGCTCAAGGTGTGCAACAAAGACTGCTAGAGAAGCTCGCTTAACTGAGTAGGTATTCAGCTTTCGAAAAATTAATCGCGCTGTTTAAACCGCGGCATGTCCTCGTTATCCATTATCCGAAGCGCCTGCTGATTGCGCATCATAAATTCGAGCATCCCTTCGCGCAGCGCAGTCGCGCTAAAGGTGATTTTGTCTATCGAATACGCTTGCATAACACCCAATAGAACACTCCAACCTGCTAGTAACAGATCTTTGCGACGCTCCTTTAGTCCGGGCAAGTCAACACCAGAGATTACTTGATCAATAAACGCGCTTCTGAGCGCAAGCAGGGCCTCCTTGGAAACCTGCCCAGCCCCGAAACCGTGAGCTTCACAAACAGAGGCCAGCATTTTAATCGTGCCCGAGGCAGCAAACGCCTCGTCCCAGCCAGCCGCTTTGACTGCCGGTGCGACTCTGGCGAATGCGGCGCGCGCATCAGCCAGCGCAGATTCCATTGCCAATTCGAGAGATTGCTCAGAGAGATGTGCTTGTCCAAAATAACTGTCGCGCCAGGCAACACTGCCTACTGCCAAACTCTCAGTGAACAACTGCGCGGAGCCATGCCCCACAATAACCTCGGTGCTTCCACCACCTATATCGATAACCAAGCGCCGCGCCGCGCTCTTCGGCAACCCGCTAAGCACGCCAGCGTAGATCAAGACCGCTTCTTGAGTACCAGTAATGGGCGAGATGTGGATGCCGAGCTGATCCGCCGCTCGAATAAAGGCTTGCGCATTACTCGCGACGCGAAAGGTGTTGGTGCCTAGCGCCCAGTAACGCGCAACCGGGTAGCGACCGAGCAATTCATCAAAGCGTTTGAGACAGTCCAACCCGCGTTCGAAGGCCGCCGGAGATATCGCGCCACTGGCTCGAACCCCCTCCCCTAGCTGCACTCGCTCGCTACACCGCTCTATAATCTCTATGCGCTCTGGCGTCCATTGTGCTATCAGCAGATGGAAGCTGTTAGAACCGAGGTCGATACACGCTTGCAGCGAGTTGTGGGTAGAGCTAGGCAAAGTGGTCTAACCTCGAAAATCGTTAAAGAATGGCTCATTACGATTAACAGGATTAGATCATCGACTGCTGGTAGTTCTCAATCCCTACACGATCGATAAGCCCAAGCTGCGATTCCAACCAATCGACATGCTCTTCTTCGCTAACAAGAATCGAATTAAGTAGGTCACGCGTCGCATAATCTTGCACCGACTCGCAGTAAGCAATCCCTGCCCGCAGGTCGGGGCACGCTACCATTTCGAGTTGCAGATCGCATTCGAGCATCTCACGCGTGTTTTCGCCGATGAACAATTTGCCTAGCGATTGTAGATTGGGCAGTCCTTCCAAAAACAAAATTCTTTGCACGAGCTGGTCGGCGTGTTTCATCTCGTCTATCGACTCTTCATACTCTTTGTCAGCGAGCTTATTCAGCCCCCAGTCTTGAAACATACGCGAATGTAAAAAGTACTGATTTATGGCAACCAGTTCATTGCCAAGCGCCCTGTTGAGATGTTTGAGTACGGTAGCGTCAGATTTCATAACTGCTCCTAAATTGCCGCCTTTAGCGTCTGATATTCTTTAGGTGGGTAAGTTTATCGTGGCTCTAGAGAGTGTAATTTGCGCGCGAAAAAGTCAAGTTGCGCGCGCTCTGCTCTCGACAAACGGCGACGCATGGCTTTGGCAGGTAAATGAAGTCAATAAGTCTAGACAGACAATTCTAGGCAGGCTGGGAAGGGGCGCAGGTGCGCCCGAATTCTTTCACGATACTGCGTGCGAGTTTGCTGCATCGACCACATTCACTAGCAACGCCAAGCTGAGCGCGAAGATCACTGAAGCTGCCGCAGCCGCTTTTGCAGGTTTCTCGGATCTGGTTGTCGGTTACTTGTCGGCAAATGCACACGTACATGGGGTATTACTCTCTATTCGTTGATGCTATTCTAAATGCAAATGAGAATGATTGTCAAAAGTATTTACACCAACTACTTTAATCACGTCGCGCGATGCGGTCTAATTGATCGTCACCCGAGAACAAACAAGCCCACTATGACAGCACCCTCTTCAGAGAACCCTCGGCATAACGCCGCCGCCGCGACGCACTGCGAGCCTTGTCAAAGCCTCGACACACTCAAGCCAAGGGAGGCGCGTTACATCGAGTGTGTGCTAGGCGATAATCCCGAACTCAAGCGCCGGCTTTATGCGCTCGGCTTTGTGCCAGGCGCCAAAATAACCACACTGCGCGTCGCGCCATTAGGAGACCCTATGCAAGTTCGCGTGGGAGGCAGTTCTGTTAGCATACGGCGGCGTGAAGCTTCGGCTATCCAACTGCAGCCAGCCCAGACAGGTTAAGCTCGCCAAACTTAAACCTGTCGTTTACCCCACTCCCCACAGCACCCAACTGAAGCACTGAATAATGAAAAAAGTCGCCCTACTCGGGAACCCCAACTGTGGCAAGACAACGCTTTTCAACCTTCTCACCGGCGGGCGGCAGAAAGTGGGGAACTGGCCGGGCGTTACCGTTGAGAAGAAGGTCGGTTTCTTCTCGCTTGAGGCGCAAGACTATGAACTGGTCGACCTTCCAGGCGTTTACTCCCTGAGTGAAGATTTTAAAGCGCTCGACGAGAAAATCGCACAGGAGTATCTACAGCAAGGCGAAAGCGACCTTGTGATCAATGTTATCGATGCTAGCAACATTGAACGCAGCCTCGTGTTAACGCAGCAATTGCTCGAACGTGGCATTCCAACTCTCGTCGTCGCCAACATGCTCGATGTCGCTGCCCAGCAAGGGCTTATCGTCAATACCCGCGAGCTCTCTGCGCGGCTCGGCGTACCTGTTATCGATATGGTTGCGGCGCGCCGCATTGGTATAGCGGAACTGCACCTTGCACTTGCCGCAGAGAAGGATTCGGCTAAAGACGAACACTCAATCGAAGAACCAAGACGCAGCGCAATGTCTGCAGACTTGAGCCAGCAGCGCATAGAACTCGAAGATGAAGAGGCATTGGTGAGGCGTTATTCCAGATCACGGCAGCTGCTCGATGGTGTCGTAGAGGTCAGCCTTGGCGCTGATGGCGCATCCGAACGTATAGACGCACTCGTTCTCAATCGCTGGCTAGGTTTCCCCCTGTTCCTCCTTATGATTTACCTCATGTTTGCCGTGGCGGTTAATCTCGGCGCCGTGTTTATCGATTTTTTCGACATCCTATTCGCCGCAGTACTCATTGATGGCAGTCGGTGGTTGCTTGACTCACTCGGCGCCCCTGCGATGCTGAGCACCTTAATCGCCGACGGTTTAGGCGGGGGCGTAACACTTGTCGCCACTTTCATCCCTGTCATTGGTTTTCTCTACCTCTGCCTCTCATTCTTGGAAGACTCAGGCTATCTTGCGAGGGCCGCTTTCGTTGTCGACAGGCTAATGGCAAGCATCGGCCTACCCGGTACCGCGTTTGTTCCCCTTATTGTTGGATTCGGCTGTAACGTACCGGCGGTAATGGCGACGCGGACCCTGTCGCGGGACAGCGATCGACTGATGACTATTGCAATGGCGCCCTTTATGAGCTGCGGCGCTAGGCTTACTGTTTACGCGCTCTTCGCTGCAGCCTTCTTCCCAAGCAATGGTCAAAACATTGTCTTCGGCCTTTACTTACTCGGCATCGGCCTTGCCGTTTTCACCGGCTGGGTGTTCAGACGCCAACTCTTCTCCGATGAGATCAGCCCCTCATTTCAAGAGATGCCGGCCTACCATCTGCCGATCGCCCGCAACATCATGATCACGACCTGGTTTAGGCTGCGCGGCTTTATCGTGCGCGCGGGAAAGACTATCGTCGCCGTGGTCGTTGCTCTCAGCTTCTTAAATTCCATAGGGAGCGACTTTAGCTTCGGCAACGAGGACAGCGAACGCTCTCTATTGAGTGTGATCGGCAAGTCGATAACCCCGGTCTTCACACCTATGGGTATTGGCGAGGACAACTGGCCCGCGACGGTCGGCCTTTTCACAGGCATGTTTGCAAAAGAGGCTATCGTCGGCACCCTAGATGCCCTTTATAGCCCTGAGGGGCCTAGTCCTGCTAATTCGGCGCCAGACTTGAGCGCCGCGCTGCAAGAGGCGGTAGCGTCAATCGGCAGCGAGCTTTTCGCATTGGGTGAGACATTCGCCGATCCACTTGGTATTTCTATAGGCGACGTCAGCGACCGCGAGTCGGTCGCCCAAGCGCAGGAGGTCAAAACGGAGACCCTCAATAATATGGCGCAGTTATTTCCTAGCGCGTTTGCAGCCTTCTGTTATTTAGTCTTCGTTCTCCTCTATGCGCCTTGTGTCGCTGTGCTCGGTGCGGTAGCAAAAGAAGCCGGCTGGCCCTATATGCTGCTTATTTTCAGTTGGAGCACCGGCCTTGCCTATGCCGTAGCGACAACCCTCTATCAGATCGGCACTTTTGCCGCCCATCCTCAATTCTCAGGTGTGTGGATACTTGCTATGACGCTAGCGCTTGGGTTATTCATCAAGCAACTAAAAAGACTAGGCTCGCGCGCACTACCCCCTGGTCTGATCCCAGTAAAACAGCTTTAACGCCATGAGCCGTGACCCGTTTGATTGACGTCAACACTATGAATAATGACAGCAATGAGAACAATGAGAACGATGGAAACAACGAGAGCTGCGTGAAGCAATCCCAAATGAGCATTCCAACAGACCCACTGCGGCATTTGGCTAGCCACTGGCTGTGGCCCCTCGGCGCATTGATCTTTGCTCTAAAAGCGCTATTCGCATTCCGCCTAGAGCTCTACAGCGACGAAATATTCTACTGGTTCGAATCGACTCGTCCCGCACTTGCTTACAGCGACCTTCCTTTCATGAGCTCGTTATTGGCAGGTCTCGGCACTGCGGTCTTGGGCGATACGCCTTTCGCCGTGCGTCTGCCCTTCTTCCTGATAGGCTGCAGCCTTCCTGCTGTTCTCTACTGGACGGCTTTGCCTCTAGTCGGCAAGGCCGAGGCGCGGGAAGCGGCACTCCTGTCTCTTTGCCTCCCGCTCGCCAGTTCGCTTGGTCTTCTCGCCGTCCCCGACGTTCCCCTAGTCTTTTTAGGGCTGCTAGCTATCGGGTTTTTCATCCGCGCAAGAGCAACCGATTCGCTCACACACTGGCTTGCGACAGGTGTCGTCGTTGCCCTCGGGCTCTCAACGCATTACCGATTTAGCCTTTTCCCCGCAGGCGCTGTTTTATTACTCCTGTGGGATTCTTCGTCGCGACAATTATGGCGTAATCCCCGGACCTTAATCGCTTTCGTCATTGCAGCGGCTGGCCTCGTACCGGTCATTTTATTCAACGCGAGCCATCAGATGGGCAGCCTCGCTTTTTACCTAGTCGACCGCCATCCTTGGGAGTTTCGTCCTGCGGGCTTGCTACACTTATTCGAGCAAGCGCTGCTATCGACACCACTTTTGTACGGATTGCTGCTAGCTACCGGCCTCGGATTACTTCGAAGTGCCGAACCTAATGCAAGGCTTGTTGCCCTTATTGCCGCGCTGCATATAGTTCTCTACGCCGCGCTAGCCCCGTTTAGCGACCCAACCAGCACAACCCTCCACTGGCCCCTCGCTGGGTATATACCGCTTCTAATCTATGCGCCAGCTGCGCTTCGCAGGCTCACGTCGTCTTTCGCGATAGGCCGCAGGGTCACCGCTCTGCTTTTCGGCATAGGCTATCTGGGCAGCTTGACTGCACTTATCGGCGTGGGATCGCAGTCGCTGCACACGCAGCTGCAACCGATTTTAGGGATGGGGGTGCTTTCGACAAAAATGGCTGGTTGGGCGCCGTTTGCCGCTGAAACGCGGCTTGTCGTCGCGGCTCATTTTGAAGAGCCGCCACTCATCGTGACCGACAATTACTATACAGCGGCGCAACTCGCGTTCGCCAAACTCGGAGAGCCCAACTCAATTTACACGCTCGACACTGAAAAAGCGGTCCGCGACGGCCGCGCGCTTCAGCTTTCGCTCTGGGGCATGGATACGGAAGCGCTGATCGACAATAAAAACTCGCCAGCGCTGCTAATCACAGAGGACAGCACCCTAAACTTTGGGCAGAAAAGAGCGCTGCTCCAGCACGCCTGCGCCGTATCCGTAGGACTCAAATTCTTGCAGCAGATCGACCTTGTAGGAGGCGCCAAACGATTTTCGTTTTACGCAATCCACATAGCCGAGCCCGCTCAACCCATCGAGTGCTCGATTCCAGCGCGGGGATGGATTGATTCACCGGCTGCCGGCGAGCGCGTGGCAGAGAACTTTACAGTCAGCGGCTGGGCTTTTGCAGAAGGGAACAAAGTCGACCTGATTCGTGTGTTAATCGACGGGAAGTCTGCGCCCTATTCGGGCTCAAGAACCGAGCGCACAGATCTGGACATCGTTGCAGGGGCGCTGCTGGATTCTCAATTTCCCCAGTTGGGTTACCGCTACCAAATAGAGGCAGGTGATTTGAGTCCAGGCGCGCATACACTCCAACTCGAACTAGTGAGTGATAGTGGCGAGGTGACAAATAGTCTAATCACCGAATTCTATTTCAGCCCCATTCCTAGGCCTAATTAGTCGTTAAAACGGGCTAAGCACCTCTACCGCAATACGCCACTCACCTTCTTGATTGAACCGCCAAAGGCGCATGTAGCTCGTCTTAAAGCCCGCCTCAGCTGTACTGCTATCAGTTTCCATAGTCCCATACGTGTAACCCATCTCCTGAGAGGACGACAAATACGCGCCGAGATTACTCAGATTAACAGGGTTTGTCGTAGCTAACTGATTGTCGAGGAATGCACCGTAAACCGAGCTCGCCGCCTCCGCACCAACCGCAGGCCCCATGCCAGGCAGATAAACGCGGGTATTTTCAAGGCCATAACGCAGCAAAGCGCGCTGGCCTCCTCTGAAGTTAATCGAACGACCAAACAGTTCATCTGCATCGACGAGTGACTGCAGCGTATTTCCCGCTACGCTTACGCTTGCAGGAATTGCTGTCTCGGCAATCACTGGCAGCGTGTCAGCATAGCTGGGCTCTACATCGAGACTCAGAAAACCAGGAATACCAACAACAATGTCTGCCATTAACTCCCAGCCGGCACTGGAGGATCGCCACATAGAAATGAGATGACCGTAAGAGTCGCTGCCAGAATCGTTGAATATTGTCAGTGGACCTGCCGACAAACCAACATCGCCAGCATTCGACACATCGACATAGTGCGCCTTCCAATCAATTTCACTCGCGGCTTCGGCGAAGCTCGAAGACGAGTACAGTGTCAACGCATCAACGGGCCCTTCACGAAACACGACGGAATCGGGGGCGAGGAACTCTAGAAATGCAGCGCGCCTGCCTGCTTGTGCGGTAAGCTGGGCAAATCGTTGATCGGCCTCCACTAAGGTTTTCCACTGCTCTATCTGAGCTCTCTCTTCGGGGCCGCCAGCGCCCTGTGCGAGTAATAACGCTGACAGCGCCGTGAGCGCCAACCCGCCGGCCCCGCGAAGGAGGAGCGCGCCTAAATTAATTGATATTCCCATGCGACATCCTTTTTATCGCCCTAACGTCGGAGCAACATTCCGGTCATGATACACAGTTCTTTAGGTCGAATCGAAGTGCCTAAAAATCTCAGTAACAATTGCAATCACCCGTCAAACGCATTATTGTTTCAGCATCTAGAAATTTTGCGTCGGACCTCGCGGGTAAAAATAAATGAGGTCTGAACACTCGCTTCATAATCTTTTTTTTGCGTCTCGACACTCTACCACGCCTTGTCGTTGGACAGACAACAACCTCCCTCTTCTGCGCACGTTGCTCACTAACTTTTGCCCACTTTTTTTAGTGACATTTACGCTAACCGCTGTCGACCCAGCCTATGCGCAAGCGGAGCTTTCCCCAGCTCAGCTCGATGCCGCACTTTCGGCAACCTATCTTGACGGCCCATCGGGCATGCCGAGTCTCGATGAGGCTGCCGCCTTAAGGGCACAGGAGGCATCCGCAGCTAATATTGGGCTGGGAGCTCTGTATGGCTTGTTACTTGCTATGATGTTTTTCAACCTGTTCCAATTCATTAGGCTGAGAGATCGAGTTTATCTCCTATACGTCCTCGCGATTGGCGCACAAACTGTTTTACTCTTTCTTAATGCCCACCACCTAAGTTTTCTGCTTGGCGATTTCACGACCAGCCTCTGGCTTTTAGACACTGCAGAGCGCTTAATTTATCCCGCCGCAGCCGTCAGCTTCATCGCTTTCCAACGGTCTTTGCTAAATATTCCACAAAACAACTCGTTCCTCGATAATGTAGGACGATGGTTGATCACAGCCTTCTGTGTTGCTGCGCTATTAAGCTTGATACCCGATAAAACGTATTATCAATTTTCGTTAATTACCCTGCTCGTCATTGGTCTTCCTGTCGTTCTCCGCTCCAATCTAGATTCGATGCGCAACGGAAACCGATCACTAGCACTACTCCACTCAGCCGCTACAAGCGCTTGTATTATCGGCATCACTGCTCACCTCCTCGTTGAAGCTGTCCCGGGCTTCCCAGTGAACATTTTCAGCGCTAGCGCTTACAACCTAGGCCTAATCACCCAAGCTCTCCTCTTGTCCCTCAGCCTTTCGACACGTTATGCCTTGATCAACCAAGAGAAAGAGGATGCGCAAAGACTGGCCATAGATAATCTTGTTCGTGCCGAAAGCATCAAAGACGATTTACTCGCGAATGTGTCGCACGAGTTGCGAACACCCCTTTTCGGTATTAATGGTCTAGCAGGGAATGCGTTAGAGGCGTTTCGGCGAAACAACCAAAACGCCGGACTAATCATAAAGAATCTAGAACTTATCCAAGCTAGCGGCGACAGGCTGATGACGCTGGTTAATGACCTTTTAGATTTCTCGTCGCGAGGACCAGACGGGAATCAGCTTAAGCTTGAATCGGTCGACCTGCATAGAATGGCGACTCTTATCATTGCTATCTGCTCACCTAAGATCGGTGAAAAACCAATTAAACTGCGCAACACGGTAGATCCAGAGCTGCCATTAATCGAGGCTGACAAGGATAGACTCCAGCGAATAATCGTAAACCTGACCGCTAATGCTATTGAGTTCACGCGCAGCGGAGAAGTCGATATCGGTGGAGAAGTCATTGCAGACTCAATGATTAGAATCCGTGTCTTAGACACGGGAATCGGCATACACGAAAGCGAGCACGAAAAGATATTTCGCAACGTTGAGAAACTGCCCTCGAGGAAACAGAATGCTCAAGGTGTTGGTCTAGGGTTACCCATCGCTAAGCACATGATCGAGATGCATCTTAGCAAACTCAGCATGACCAGCGCGTTAGGTGTTGGCTCTGAATTTAGCTTCAATCTGAGAATGGCTCTCGATCAGAGCCGAGCGAGTGTTGCTAGCACATTTGATGAGCAAATGATTATGCGCGCCGAGTTTGCGCAGAAAGCCTTGCGAAGAGAGGCTGACCCAGCACTAAGAAGCCAGCAAAATATCACGGTGATGATCGTCGATGACGACGAAATCAATCGAATCGTAATAGGCCAACAGTTGTCAGAATACACCGTTATCAACTACACCAGTGGAATGGACGCATTAACCGCTGTCGCTGAATCGAAACCCGATTTGATTTTGCTAGACCTGATGATGCCCGGGCTTAGCGGCCATGAGGTCTGCCAAAAAATTCGTCAACGCTATAACCCAATAGAACTGCCAATTATTCTTGTGACTGCGAAGAATCATCTCGAGAATTTAGCCGAAGCATTAGCGACAGGTGCCAATGATTTTTTGCCAAAGCCATTTCACAAGCAGGAACTCAAATCGCGCGTAGAAAACCAGCTTAAATTAAGCTTGATGCATCGGACTAGCAAAGAAAATATGCGCCTACGATCGTTAATTAAATCCTATTCGGAAGCTGACAGGGAACTGCGACACTCAAGGATGCAATTACAACAAGTCCTTGAAACGATCGATGAAGGCTTCATTGCATTCGAGCTACCAGGCCAAATTTTCAGCTTTAATAAGACAGCAACTGACCTACTCGGCACTGACAGGGAAACCCTCGAGGGAGCAGAGATCGCAAGCGTTTTCAAAAAAAGCCTGAACAGCGAAAAACTGCTCGACGCACTCGCCAGATGGGAAACTGAAGACCTGCAAAGTAACTCAGGCGATTTGGTGTTTTCGCTGCAGGAGAAAATACAATTGGCCATTCCTTACGGCGACGCAAACAAGCTTAATGCGGAAATGGTTACTGCCGACGTTCGCCTTATGCTCTTCGGTAATAACGAGGGCACTGGCGTGCTCTTCATCCTCACAGATAAAGAAAACTCAGAAGAGGGTTGTCGGAGCAAGAAGAGGTATGATGCGGCCGAGCTTGTTGGCATATTAGGGCAAGTTCAACAGAACATGCGTAGAATAAACGCAAGACTCAGCGTGCTTAAACCTATTGAATTAAATCAACAACCCGACTTGCTCGAAGAGCTGATCAGGATCGACTCGCTTGTTGCGAAAATTACTTCTAACCTCCCCGATATGGACAGTGATAGCGAGTATCGTCAGCAACTCGTGACGCTCATGCGCTCTGCACTTCATGCTTGGGAGGTGACTACGCAGAAGTCTAAAATCGAACTCGCCGAGGAAAGCAATATTTGGGCGGTTAGCATAGATGACGGCCGTCTTCGCACACGCACATTCGATCGGTATTTAAGGCTAGAACAACTACCTAAAGTTCCACGCTGGCGAGAGGTTGTGAGGACAGCCTATTTTGTTCTGTCCATTCCAACGATAGAAACCGAAACTCGTCTTGGTTTAGAACATGAGCTCGAAAAAACCAAAGCTCTTCTGAAGAAGGCTGCCATTGACTAAACACCCGCTTTTTTTGGCGACAGCGTTAATAAGTAGTAAACTCCCCATCTGATTATCTAGTACTCAAGCACTTTACTTACCTAGCTCTTTAATTGTCCTTTAATCGCTTTTTAATCGCTCTTTAATCGCCTTTTAATCGCGCTTAGAGTAAATCCCCAAGGAATCCTCATTGAACACAGCAGTCGACGAACGTAATCCGAGTCTCGTTTGGGTAAAACTTTGCGAAGAAGCAACGCTGGCAATCGCTGAAGAGCCCTTGTTAGCCAGCTATGTATACAACTGCATTCTAAACCATCGCAGCCTTGCCTCCGCACTTAGCGTGATATTGGCGAACAAGCTTGCGGATGAGGTGATGTCCGCTGTGTCGTTGCGCGAACTCTTTGAAGAGGCATTCGACGCAGAGCCTAAACTGATTCTAGCCGCAAGTGCCGATATCAGAGCTGTTTATGAGCGTGACGCTGCGACCAGCACGTATCTTCCGGTTGTACTCTATCTGAAAGGTTTTCAATCGATTCAGGTACATCGCCTTGCCAATTACCTTTGGACACATTCAAGGCGCGCGCTCGCGTCCTTTATTCAGAGTCGCAACGCTGAGGTGTTCGCTGTAGATATCCACCCCGGCTGCACACTTGGCATGGGTATTATGTTCGACCATGCGACCGGCATTGTGATTGGTGAGACGTGTGTCATCGACGACGATGTATCGATACTCCAACACGTAACGCTCGGCGGCACAGGCAACGAGCAAGGCGACCGCCATCCGAAAGTCCGTTCAGGCGTGCTCATTTCGGCAGGGGCCAAAGTATTGGGCAACATCGAAATTGGCAGTGGCTCAAAAATTGGGGCAGGCAGCGTGGTGTTGTCTGACGTGAGGCCGCACACGACTGTGGTAGGCGTCCCCGCGCGGGAGATAGGCAAATGCGAGGCCGATAGCCCCGCCCAAACGATGGATCAGAGCCTCGCCTAGCCAGCAAACTGAGAAAGACTAATGCGACCGCACTACGCTAACACCGCTTGCGCAACGCAACTGCCTCGCATTGCATCTACCCCTGTAAATATCTTATAAAGAGTATCCGTTAACACTAAATAGCTGCCGCCTAGGCGACAGGGAGCAAGTCAATGTCAGCACTCAGTAAATCAAGCAAATCAGAACAATCACGTAAAAGCCTTACGGCTCGCACTCTCACTGCAGCATCATTCGCTTTTTTCCTCGCGGTGACGTCTTTTATACCCAGCGGCGCACAGGAGGAAGGCAAAGTTTTCGAACTTAGAACCTATACAGCGACACCCGGAAACCTTGACAATCTGCATGCCCGTTTCCGCGACCACACTACGCGCATCTTCCGTAAACATGGGATGGAAGTCGTGGCCTATTGGGCGCCGACCGAAGGAGAAGAAGCCGAAAACACACTGGTCTACGTACTAGAGCACAAGAGTCGCGCCGCGGCTGATGCATCGTGGCAGGCGTTTATCGCTGACCCAGAATGGGCAGAGGTAGCTGCAGCGTCTAACGCTAACGGCCCCATTTTGGCAGGAATAGAAAACTTATTTATGAAGGCGACTGACTACTCGCCACTGCAGTAACCTAGCGCCAATCGGACTCCGCGTGTCACTCTTTCTCTAGAGGCGCGGAGCCCAAGCGCCTCTCTAGCCGTACGCCATTTCTAACAGCTCTCGCACCGACAAGATTTCGAAAAACCAATAGACCGCAAAAAACGCGACGATGCTGCCTGCAACAACCACTGCAGCCATCTCATCATCTTTTAGCCCTCGCGGGGTCGCGCTATTTTTCTTTTCTAATTCACTCATCCTACTCTCCCATTTTTCCGCTCGCCTGGCAGCGTCTTCACTCGCCCGCCGATGCAATTACTTGCCTGCGTTTTCGTCTCTGTTCATTCCGTAAAAACTGCGTTCACAGCGGCATTTAGCTAAACCCGATCCAGCGACCCGTTGCCGCGACGGTAAACCACACCATGATGCTTGCAACAGCGGTGAGTTTGACCACTAAAGGACTGACAACGCTCAAATCACGATCAATGAGTGGTTTTCGAACATAAAACGCGAAGAGGACGCCCACTGTCAGCGTAAGCATTTTGTACCAGAAAACGGGCAGGTAATAGACTTTGACGGCGACACCGCAGGCCATAAAAACGCCGGTAAAAACCACCACTGCGAGTGCCCACTTAAACACCTGATGCGAGCCATCGATCACCTCGCGCAGCGGAAGTGAGGAATAGAGTCCTAAAAGGCGGCCATCACTAAACAAAACGGCACCGCCTAAAACTCCAAGGGAGACTAGATGGCCAGCTTGAATAGTTGCAAAGGCACCACCCCATGTTTTGCCCACATAGCCAAACCACGTCGTCTCCATCCATTCGAAGAACGGTAATAGCGCGGTCCAAGTCTCTGCACGTAAACCCGAGAATGAAAAGGCGAGCAGCACTAGCAGTGCGAGACCGGCAATCGTTGCGCGAGGATAAGGCCCAATAGGCGATTGTCGATCCGACGATGAATTGTTAGATAAGTTGTTAGTTGAGTTGGTAGCTGAGCTCATAGTTAACTCCCTGCGTTATTCTCCCCAAGCCTTAGCGAAGGGATTAATTATCTAAAATCGGATTTGTCCGTCGATGCAACCTGCAAGCGCGCGAACTAAATCTGGCTGTGGGTATTCACAATCATACCAATCGTAGGCGATGAAACGGCCGCAGAGGACTATCACTGTCCAGAACGCGAGCGATATCATCGCTCCTTTACGCAGAGTAGAAGGCGCGCGCGGCTCGTTCTCCCAGGTGCTCATAGACTGAGTCATGCGCCGATGAAATAAATACGCATTCACCGCACACACAACCAAAAGGACCATCTTGATGCGAAACCAGAGGCTTTGAGAACTTCTCACAGGTACGGCGTAGAACAGCAAAATTCCGGTGATAAACATGACGATAAAGCCAATCAACATAGGCGTATTGAGGCGTTCTGCAAGTCGGGTCGCAGGCACATTGGGCAGCGCCCAGCCGAGCATCCTCAAGTCGATGAGAAAAAGAATCCCAAGACTTAGCATCAACGTGATGACGTGTGTCGATTCGATCCAGTTATATAAATAATAGGACTCATGGATAGCGGTGCTCCAGGCGGTGTCGTCAAGCCAAACGGAAATGTCGAAGATGAGTTGATTCACTGGGTGTTTTCCTCTTAATTCGCGAACGCGAGCATTCGTCTATGAGTACTGTTCAAATCGTGGCGCAAGAATAACTCAGCACTAGAGTTGTGGCTATAAGCTGTTCGCCGAGTCTATTTCATTTAAAGGCTAACCTAGCAAGCCTTGGCTTTTACTGATGTAAATCACTAAGCCAGCCAAACGCGTGCTTCAGTTTAGTCAAGCGCTTGCTTACGAAACTCCGAGGGCGTCATGCCTTTGAGTTCGCGAAAAGCGTTATTAAAAGGAGTTATCGATTGATACCCAACTGACAATGCGATGGTTAGCACAGGCAAACTGACTTTTTTGGGATCAGCGAGTATTTCACTCGCCTCTGCCACGCGGTAGACATGAAGCATCGCGTTAAAATTCCGAAAACCTAACTCTTGGTGAATAAACGCCCTTAACTTGTATTCGGGCAGACCGAGTTTGGTCGCGAGTACAGCAATTGTCAGTCCGGCTTCTCGATAGAGATAGCCCTCTCTAAATGCCACATTAAACCCTGCGATATCGAACGACGCCTTGGCGGACTCAGCGGGCAAAACCTCGCGCTCAGTCACTTTACGAATAGCTTGGGAAAGCGAGACATAGTCAAATTTCATTGAAACAAGCAGCATGCCGAGCGCGAGCGCGGCGATAGAATAGACTGTAATCGCTTGCACTCTTACGAAGGCCTGAGTGCCCCCATCGAATACAAAATTCTCGAGAAAGAGGACGAAGAAAATCAGAGCACCTTGTACGCCGATGACAAACCACCTAAAAACACGACGGTCTTCGACGAGGTCAGCGCGCCAGCCTGAGAGCGTCCAATAAATCGCAAGCACAACAAACCCTAGCTGCATCAGGTCGAGTACCAGCGCGATATTACTGAGTAGACCTGCGCCCTGAATGCCTGTCTGCGACGCGAGAATCATAAGGGTAAACTCAGCGCAAACCTGAGTTAAAAAAGCGCCAGCTAGCACGAGAGGAAAGCGGCGAGCCTCCTGAAAAATCAAGAAACAATAGAACATGAAAAGCCCAGAGATACTGCTGCTGGTGACGCCGATAAGTGGCTGCCAGCGGCCGAAATCTAGCCTGTACTCGGCCGCTATGTTTGGGCCCGTCATCCCGCTCATTAGGTAAAGCGCGACGCACAGAGCGATGAGGGCGAACACCCGAGCGCTCGAGGCGCGGAAGTCGGCTTTGAGATACCCTACTGCAAGCAGCAAAACGCTCAATATTGCGACTATCTGGGCGGTGAACAACAGCATCTAGCGGTTAAGTCCTTTGATCGGGTTTTAACGTGGCAAGAGTATCCGAATTAACCCTATTAGATCCATCCGGCGCTTTACTCTGAAATACCTCGCAGCAAGTAATAATCTAAGACTATCACCGACCCTCGTGATAGACGAGGACTCTCAGAGGAGGCGTTCGCCATTGCGAGATGATTCGCTAGGAGTTGTGGCGTATGATGCGGAATTTTAATCTAACTCTAGTCTTAGCACGCTTATCTAGCGCCGAGGCTAAAGCACTAGCGGAAAAAAGTATGCTCTCTTCTTTTCAAATTATCACGTGCTCATTTATCGTGGAGTTCTGCCGAAGCCGGCGAGCAAAAAGCCTGCTTGCGTCAGTAGCGCTGGCCTCCTGCGCACTCGTGTCAGTGCCATCTAGCGCCGCGGACGCGTCCGCTTGGCGGTTAGATCAAAGCCTAGATTTACCCGAGGGGCTGTCGCTATCCGGCGCTTTTCGCAGCCGCTTCGAAAATGCCCGCAATTCTGTGCGCAGCGGGACGCCCAATGACCAGGTGTTAACGCTTCGCACCCGCATTGACGCGAGATACAAAGAAAACGGCAGTGTGTGGCAATTCGAGGTCATGGACGCAAGGCAGCAACTTGCTGACGCCGATGGCATCTTGGGCACCGGCGATGTCAATGCGCTCGACATCCAACAGGCAAGTGTGAAACTCGCGCTTGGCTCGGAGGCTACCACGCTAAAATTGGGACGTTTTACGTCGGACTATGGCAGCAGGCGCCTCGTCGCAAGACCTATCTATCGCAACACCTTCAATGCCTTCGATGGCCTCGAATTTACGCACACAGCGCCGAATGGCAACCAAGTCGCCGTACTTGCAACACAGCCAGTTCAGCGACTGCCGACAGACAAGGCATCCGTACTCGATAACGACTTTGAGTGGGATAAATCGAGTAATAACCGCCGTTTCTATGGGGTATTTACAACTCAGCCCGCCCCGCTAGCAGGCAAAACCGGCGGCTATTTCGACCGGCTTAGAACCGAGGCTTATTATTTTTCCCTGCGTGAGAAAAGCGACACGATTCTAGATTCGTCGATAAACACGCTAGGTTTACGCGCCGAAGTGCGCGCGCAGCCCGGCCAGTTTGATTTCGAAGTTGAAGGGATTCTACAGCGAGGGGACAATACAAGGCTTGCCGCAGATGGCAGCGTCAGCCGCGGAGATCATCGAGCCGAATACGCATTCTTCGAACTAGGTTACAGCTTCGCTGTTCCGTCGCGGCTCAGAGTCTTGTTTGAGATTGACTATGGCAGCGGCAATGACCTTGGGACTCCGCAGCGGCAGGAGCGGTTTAATCAACTCTTTGGTGTTACCGCCTTCGCTTACGGACCCACTGGCTTTTACGGTGTGTTCAATGCCAGCAATATCATCACCCCAGGGCTTCGCGCGAGCTTTAATCCTATCGCAGGGCTTAATCTCATGGCGTCTTATCGCCACTTTTGGCTAGCAGACAGGCGCGATTCGCTGGGGCGAACAAAGCAGAGTGATCCTAGCGGACTTACTGACAGCTATATGGGCCACCATCTCGACCTGAGAGCACGCTGGGACGTGTCCCCCTTAAGCATTCGCATCGAGGTGGGGGCTGTCATTTACAAGCCCAAAGGGTTCCAAGAAAGAAATTCGGTATTCACCTATGGCGGCGCAGAACTCACCTTCTAAGCCGCCCGCGCCTACCCTATTCAGCGCTCGATGAGGCTGTTGCCTCCAACACATCGAACGTCAGGCCTGCATGCGCCTGCAGCCGCTCATAAAAGCGCTCGTTGAATGCTGTCGCCGTGGTCCAGAACCCCCCGCCGACAGACTGCTGATCGACATCACGGCGTAGGCTAATCCCCGCTTGAGCGAGCATTTTCGCCGTTGACCCATAGCCTGGGTCGCGATCGCCTGTTACGCGGGTAACAATTTTGTCGCCCGCCTCGGTAGTGCCAATGAAATGCAAATCAAACATCCCATTAAGTTGCTGTTCTGGTGTGGGTCCTTCCCCTGGCTTTGGCAAAAAGAAACGCTGAGCGAACGCCCGAATAGGCGCGATCGCCATCGCCGTCATTCCCCACTTCATGCCAAACGCGAGTTTCTTGGCTGCTTTATGCCCTTTCTCGCCATCGCCTAGAAGCAGGGCTTCGTCGTAGAGGAAGTTGTTGCTGTAGTGATTTGGCCACAGGGCATTCGAGCGTAGCACTATCCGTGTGTTGATCGTTGCCATGATAAAAGGTCCGGCCCACGACTTCATGTCGTCGTCATATTCGACGCCAACGCTCGGTTGCCGCAGAGTAAAGTCGTGTCCCTGAGGGCACAAAGAATAACTGTCTCTGAGTTCTGCCTGCAGAGCGGGATCTTTAGCCGCCTCGCGGTAGACATTAAGACCGCTCGCTACTGTGCCGCCAGAGGCGCCGCCCTTCATCTTGACTACGCGCATCTTCACTTTGTCGCAGTAGCTGCCGAACTTCGTTTGCGCAGCCTCTTGTAAATGCCTCACACCTAAATCCGAAGGAATCGAGTCGAAACCACAGCTGTGCACGATTCGAGCGCCCGACTGCTGCGCGAGCGCCTCGTAGCGGTCGACCATCCGCCGAATCCATTGTGGCTCACCTGTGAGGTCACAGTAGTCGACGCCACCGCGGACACAGGCTTCGATTAACAGCTCCCCATAGAGCGCATAGGGGCCCACTGTCGAGATCACCAATTCGGTCCGATCGCAGAGCTGAGCGAGGGATTCTGCATCCGCAGAATCAGCCACAATAAGCGGAACCGCCTTCGCATTCTCACCCAATTCCGCCTTCAGTTCGGCGAGCTTAGCACTAGACCGCGCGGCCATCGCCCAGCGCAGGTTCGGCTCTCGGTATTGGTTGCAAAGATAGTTGCACAGGATTTTGCCCACAAAACTTGTCGCGCCGAAAACGACTATCTCGAACTCTTTCGTGTTGACACTCATGCTGGGATTTCCATCGAAGGGTGGGACGCGTTGGCATCTCTGGCGTGGCGATAGCTCATCCAGATTAAGAATTGCAAACCAAACAGCAGCGCTGCGGCGAGCAGATGAGTAGGCTGCACAAGGGCAGGCATACCTAAGTGGCCTAGGGTGGCACCCGAGACAACGGAAAGAACAATGACAGCAATCATCGCGAGCGTCATCTTCGTTAGCGCATGACCGAATCCGAGCGAGGTGATCAGCAATTTCGCAAGCCAGAGATTGCTAAACAAAACGATCGCCGAGAAGCTCCTGTGTACATAAAAGAACCAGGGCATAGCATCGATCCAGCTTGAACGCATTTGCTCGCCTTGCATCTTGCTAATGAGATCCGTCATCTCTCTTACCTGCGTCCCCATCGCAACCTGTAAAATAGTCATGCCAAGAACAATATAAAGCCATTTAGGAAAGCGCTGATCTAGAGCCGTCACTGGCTGCGCCGCCATTATCCCGCGACGTGCTTGGGCGACCGCATAGAGCAATACGCCAACAATAGCCAAGGCAACCAGCATGTGAACTGTGATCAGTCCCGGCATCAGATTAGACCCGACGACTTTACTCCCGAGCCAGCCCTGAAAGCCGACCATAAGAAATGCGGCTATCGAGGCTTTGGCGATAGCGGGATCGTGCGCTCGTGTGCGCCACGAGAAGAGCGCGGTCGCAAAGATCATAAAGCCGATGGAGACACCCAACAGGCGGTTCATATACTCCGTCCACGTCTTGACCACATTAAACCGTGTTTCTGCATAGCCCCTTGCGGCATAGATTTCTTGATAATTGGCCGGCAGCTGCGCCTCGCTCGTCGGTGGAATCCATTGCCCAAAACAGGTCGGCCAGTCGGGGCAACCCATGCCAGAACCAGACGCACGCACGCTCGCTCCGACCAAGATCAAAACATACACCGCGATGATTGTGATCCACGCCATGCGCCGAAATAGCACGAGGCTTCTATCGTCGCTAATGGCTTGGCTGGTGGGGTTAAGAGTCATTGTAGTCATGGGGAAATCTCGCAAGCTGTCTATCATTCTAACATTCTAAAGGCGATCCATTAGGTGTCACTCAAGCGTGCAGCGCCCGGAGCAACACTTGCTCAGGCTTGTTACCGCTCTGCTTGTAAGCGCTCGAGCAGCGCTTTGGATGCGTACGCGTCCATTCGAAGTTGCGCACGCTCTTGATACGCCCTGATGGCGCTTCTAGTTTGGCGCCCTACTCGCCCATCGGGTTCACCAGAATCGAATCCTGCAAGATTGAGCAATTCTTGTAGCTCTCGTACATCGGCCAAACTCATTGCCTGCTCATTGATTGGCATTCGCTGAATGGGGCCGCTGCCACTAAAGCGATCGGCGAGATGGCCTACCGTCAGCGCGTAAAAAGTTGAAGGATTATAGGCGAGCGTCGCCCGATAATTACCATAGGCGAGAAACGCGGGGCCATCTGCACCGGCGGGAAGGATGACGGAGGCTTCCATATCGGCGACTGGCAGCGCTGCGCCGGACACCTGACGGATCCCAAGTGCTCGCCAGCTCTCTAACAAGCGTCGTTCAGAAACGCCGGTGAGTGAGTAATCAAAATTCGCAGGCAGTATTACCTCCCTTCCCCAGCGTTCATCCCCTTGCCAGCCTGATTGGCTTAAGAAATTGGCAGCCGAGTGAAAAATATCCGGCAAGCTGTTCCAAATGTCGATTCGGCCATCGCCATCGCCGTCCACGCCGTAGCTGAAAAACACGCTGGGCATGAATTGCAACTGCCCCATGGCACCCGCCCATGAACCTGTCATGCGCTCCGCGCCAATATGCCCCGCATCCAGTATTCTCAGCGCGGTGATTAGCTGGTCTCTAAAAAATTGAGCGCGCCGCGGATCGTAAGCAAGAGTGGCCAGTGCTTGAAGCACTGAAAAACCGCCAGTCGCACTGCCGAAGTTACTTTCGATTGCCCAAAAGGCAGCTAGATAATGCGGCTGTACATTGTATTTCGCCTGCACCTCGGCCAGCAGGTCAGCATGCTCATCGAGCAGCGCCTGGCCGCGCTCAACCTGACGCGCTGTGACGCGCAGATTGAGATAGCGGGTAAAAGTCTGGACGAATTCGGGCTGACTGTTATCGTATTCGAGCACTTTTTCGAGCGGTGCCTCCAAGGTATCGAGAGCCTCGAGCGTTTCTGAGCGAATACCTAGACTCAAAGCCTCAGCCCGCAACTCCTCAACCCATTCATCGAAGGTGAGCAGCTGGTTCTCGACTACTGGCTGCGAGAGGCCTATCGACGCGTAGCCTAGGCAACATAGAGAAAATAGAGTGCGTAGAGAGCGTAGAGAGCGCCGAAAGCATAAAGAGCATCGAGAGCATGGCAGACTCAGAAGACGCATTCGCAGCGAGCGCGCGAACAAAGACCGAGTAGGCAAAGAAAGCCATGAAAGGAGAATGGCCGCAGACGGGGATCGAGCGATAGAACGAGTTGATTTCATGCGTCTATGATAAAGGATGCGACAGAGAATTAGAATCATCGTCCTTCCCATCGGAATGCCGCCACGACACGAACACAGCTCGCCCTCGAGAGCGTTTAATTTCTTTCCTCTCCGCTCGGGCACTGCTAGCATGATTTTGGCTTTTTATTGATCGCGTTCGTCTTGCTAGGCCTTTTGCTAGGTTTTTTGCCAGGCCTATTGCTAAGCCTATTGATAAGCTCATCGCGCGTAGACAAATACACTGATTCAACAATCGAGGCGCACGCCAGCGAGGCAGTGACCAAGTATGCTAAACCACCACCAGAACCGAAAAGCTCGCTGGAAAACTCGCTGGGTAACCCTCTTGGTAAAAGGCATCGCAGTCACGTTAACTGGTTTCTGCAGTCTTGCCTTCGCCGCCGCAAGCGACCCTCTCGCCACCTCGGCAGACAGAGTAGGCGTTGGTGCCCAAGCGACTTCAGCCACAACCGATACCGGCGAGTACATAGCGTGGCGCGAATGGATAATCGACTCACCTGAAATAGCAGGCTTCGCCTTGAATGGAAGTGACGGATTAGTCGTCGGCGATTTGGATAATGATGGCCGAGAAGACATTGTGTCCGTCCATGAGTCCGACAGCGAATACGATTCCAGCGAATTTGATCCAGATTATATTCCAGACTCAGAGGGCCATGTGCGCATCGCTTTTGCAGGCGCTACCCCTTCGGATTGGGTCAATGTCACGCTCGCCGAGGGGGCAGATTCTCCCGCGCCCGAGGACGCCGATATAGCTGATGTTAATGGTGACGGCTTTCTTGATGTGATTGTCGCTGCCGAACTTTCCCACCTTATTTACCTGCAAAACCCTGGGCCCGATGACGCGAGACAGGGCGAAGCGTGGGAACGCCTCATCTTGCCTATGACGAAAGGCAATGGCTCCTACATTCGCGTGTTTTTCGCAGACCTCGATGGCGATAACACCCCCGAAGTAATCGCCGCAAACAAAGGCGCTCAGCGACCCGGGCCTGGCGACCTTGCCCGCTCGACACCCGTTTCCATTTTCTCAGTCACTGGCGATCCGCTAGTGGCCGACGCGTGGCACGAAACTGTTTTAGGACGCTACAGCGTGCCACAGAACGCGCAGCCGGTGGATCTTGATGCGGATGGGGACCTTGATATCGTCGTAGGAAGCCGCGGGGAAAACAGACTCGCTTGGTTCGAAAATCGCAGCAGCCTCGAACAGCTGAGTTTCATTGAACACGCCATCGGGATAGTCGGCGGTACAGCCTCGGGGTTTAACCTCGAGTACGCCGATCTCAACAACGATGGCCGAACGGACATCATCGGCGCGATTGGTACAGAGTCACTAGCCTCCTCCCTTGGATGGCTAGAACAACCAAAGGATAAAGATAGCGCTTGGATTCATCACCCAATTGGCAGCTTGGCACCCGACGCTATAACCGGCATTGTCCTGACCGATATCGACGGCGACGGCGATAGCGATGCCTTCGTAGGCAGTTACAGTAGCGGACCCCGAGAAGGCGACGGCGAGGTGACGGCGAACGACGCACTCGGCCGCCTCGCGTGGTTTGAAAATCCCGGTGCAACCAAAGTCATCTCCTCGGTTTGGCCGCGCCACGATGTCTCGAGACGCAAGCGCGGCATGTTCGATAAATTCATCGCAAGAGACATCGATGACGATGGCGACATTGACCTTCTTGGCACTCGCGGCAACAGCGCACCATTCGATGGCGTTTTCTGGCTAGAGCAACAACGCACGGAAGAACCAAGCGCGCGCTTTACCCCTGCTCGACAAAACGAAAGTCCAGAAATGCCTCTGCCCTAAGCAAAACTCAAGTCATCACGCCGATCTTATTCCTTGGCGCTCAACTAAAGTCTTGTTATCTTTATAGCTTAGACTCCGCGCACAGCCCACGCGCTGGCGGCCACAATTAAAACATCAACCTCCCCTCTGGAGAGCCGTATGCCTTTATCCCCGATCTCGCACCAAAAATTATCTGGCTGCACAAAACCCGTCTTGCGTGATTGGCTAGCCGCCGCCGCAGTGGGAGCCTTTTTTTCGCTGCCACTCAATGCCGCGGAAATCGATCCGAGCGGCCCTTCCCCCTACAATTTCAATACCCAAACTTGGATGCAGCCGTTCGCTGCCGACGGGCTTTCTTGGGGCGGGACTTCTGGCGTGTATGTCGAATCCACCGAGCGCATCTTCGTTCTCCAACGCGGAGAGACTCAATTACCGAACCCAGTGCCAGGTGAGTACACGAACTTTGCAGGCTCCTTGGGATGGAACGTACTTCGTGGTCGCGGACGTGTTTGGCAAAACTGCCTGTATGTCATTAACGCTGAAGGTGAGCTTCTAGAAGTCTGGGATCAATGGGATCACCTGTTCACTGGAACCGACGGTCCGGGACCACATCGCATTCGCATGAGCCCTTATGACGAGGAAAAGCGGCTGTGGCTCATCGATGAAACCGGCCATATCATCTATGTCTTCTCGAATGACGGCGAAAATTTGTTAATGACTTTAGGTGAGAAAAACGTCGCTGGCGAAGACGAAACCCATTACGCACAACCACAAGACGTCGCGTTCTTGCCAGACGGTAAATTTTTGATCGCCGACGGCTTAAGAAATACACGAATAGTCGTGCGCAATGCCGATGGCAGCTACCGTTCCGAGTTTGGCGAGCGCGGTAAAGAGGCGCACCAATTCAGCAGCGTTCACTCGCTCGCACTGGGGCCAAACGAACGCCTTTATGCGCTCGACCGCGACAACCGCGACATAAAGGTCTTTCAACAGATCGCCGCACATGATTCAGATCGCTACCCAGACTACGAATACGTCACCACCTGGGGCGGACTGGGCATGCCACTAGACATTACAGTGAGCGAGGACAGTGCCTGGGTAACAGACCTGAATCCGCCAAAAATCGTGCAGTTCAATTTAGACGGGACACGCCATTACTCATGGAATCTTCCTACCGAGGGGCCAGATTTCTGGATCGAAATGCATTCATTGTCTGTCGATGTAAACGGCAACCTCTACGGGACTGACAATCAGGCAGGCAGACCACAGATGCTGTCGCCCAAGGCAGATGCAGACCCCGCGCTAATTGTGAAGCGCCCTTATATACCGCGCTGAACGCCCCAGGGGCAGCGAGAACTGGTTCGCGATGAGTGCGGCCGCTACATATTTATAGACAGCGTCATCGCTAGTTGTTAAGGATTTACAGCAGAATATACCGACTTATCTATCAGATAGGAGGCGAGGCGACACTATGTACGGAATGATCCACAAAGCAATACGAGATATGGTTAAAACTGTGCACGGCGAGCAAGCCTGGCAATCTGTGTTGAATGAATCCGGAGCCGCTGACGGGGATTTTCTGTCGCTGCGTAGCTACAACGACGAGATCGCTTACAATCTTGTTGGGGCGTGCTCGAAAATTTTAGGCGCCCCAGCTGAAGCTTGCCTCGAAGATTTTGGGCGATTCTGGATTCTGGTCACAGCCTCAGAACACTATGGGGACATGATGCGCAGCTATGGGCAGGACACGTTCAGCCTACTGGGTAAAATGGACGAAATGCATGAACGCATAAGTTCGACCTTCTCTGGTTATAAACCGCCCTATTTCACTGTAGAGGTAATCGATGAACACCATTATTTATTACACTATCGAAGTATACGCGCAGGGCTAAGTCCTTTTGTTATAGGCTTAGTTCTAGGGTTGGGTGAGTTTTACAGTGAGCCGGTTAGCATCGCTCTCGATAAAACCGAGAATGCAGACGGGGGAGAATATTCGGTTTTTTCGGTAACCCGTGGTATGGCTGCCGGCGCGTAAAAAGACAATGAGCTCAAGCCTCGACCTTTGCCTACGACTTTTTCCCTATGTGATCTGCATGGACGCCGACGGCCGCATTAATTTTGTTAGTGACCAGCTGTCCAATCGGTTGGCTAGAGACCTTATCAACAGCACGCTCGCCCAGAGCTTCACCATACTGAATCCCGCCCCTCATGCGCTAGATTGCACACAGATTGGCGATCAACATATTGGTAAGCTTTTCTTGATGCATACCGCAGACAAAAGTATGGCGCTTCGGGGCCAGATCGTTGACGGCACACTCCACGAAAAAAACGCCTACTTCTTTGTTGGAGCGCCGTGGAGCTCCTGGCTCTACGAGAACGGTAAAAGAATCGCGCTCGGCGCCGATGAATTCCCGATTCAAGACAGCCAACTCGAGCATCAAATGTATCTGACAACGCAAAATATGATGCGCGCAGATTTAGAAGAGCTTGGAGATAAATTAGGTCGAGCACGTGTCAAGGCTGAGGCAGCAAACGAAGCCAAAACAGAATTCGTCAAACACATTAGCCACGAAATTCGCACGCCTCTTAATGGCGTGATCACCTCACTCGCTCTCATGGCCGAGCCCTCGAGCGATGTCCCACTCGAGCGCCTGCTGACGATAGCCAACACCTCTGCACACGCACTCATGGACCTAGTAGACGACGCTCTAGACTTTGCGCGTATAGAGGAAGGACTAACCGCCGCCGCTCCGGTCGCCTTTAGCCTTCATGAATTCGCTCGTGATCTGGAGACTTCGTTTACGGCGCGCGCAATCGAGCGCGGCATGAAAATGCGCTTTTGCCTGGCCGACGACCTGCCTGATTTTATTCTGTGTGACAGAAAGGCGTTTCATAAAATCTGTTTAAACTTAATCAGCAACGCCATAAAATATTCCAAGAGCAAGCTGTTAGAGATCAATTTCTCCACACGACTTGCGCAACCCAACACCACAGATTCTCACTCGCTACTCTTCGAATGCGCCGATTACGGTATCGGAATCGCAGAGAGCGATCAGGCGTCGGTATTCGAACCCTTTTGGACATCGGCCGAGGTCAAGCGAGGCAATGAGCAAAGCACAGGCCTCGGGCTTTCCATAACCCGCGAACTCGCACAGGTTTTGGGCGGTGAACTTACTCTCGAATCAGAAGTGGGCAGCGGGGCAACGTTCACCTGCAAAATCCCTATTACCTTGTCTTCACAAGCGCCTTCAACCGGCGAGAAGCAAGACTTAAAAAATCACTCTCACGCTCAATTTAATGGCCGAGTTTTACTGGTCGATGACAATGCGATTAATCTAGAGCTCGGGACTATTTTACTTAAGCGCGCGGGTCTTGAGGTTACTGTTGCCAGTGATGGGCGGGAAGCCGTCAACTTAGTGCATGAGAATGAGTTTAATTTGGTTTTCATGGATATAAGCATGCCTATTATGGGAGGTATAGAGTCGACGGAAACCATCCTTGCCCTCCCCAACAAATCCGACACAGTGATTGTCGCGTTAACGGCAAACGTCTCGAGCGACGACATCGCCCGTTATAGACAGGCTGGAATGGTCGATACGCTCGTCAAACCTATCAACCAGAGCGAGCTATTGAAGCTCTGTGACGCTTATCTCGATCCGGCTGATACGGCACTTGCAGCTTCCGAGCCGGCACTGAGCGCCGGCCGCGTCGCTGATGAGATGATTAGCGAGGCCGAGGATACTCATGCGCTATTGGACCCTGCGCGCCTGCAACAACTGAAAGACGATATCGGCGAAGACAATGTCGATCGCATTGCCCTCTTGTTTCTCGATGAGACACGCTCTCGTGTGACAGAACTGTGCGAATTTCTCCGTTCAGGACAAATTCAAGACATTGCGAGCTCTGCGCATCGATTAGCGAGCAGCTGCCTTGCCTTTGGGCTACTGCGCCTCGGCACAACGCTGCGCGAGGCCGAAGCCTCCGCCAAAGAAGGGAATCTGCCAACCCTAAAAGCTGAGGCATTAAATCAACTACTCGACCTTTCACTCGCTGAGCTTACGCACACCCTCCGCTAGCCCAATCCCACGAAACAATCTGATACCAATAAAACCTGTGGGTACGCTTAGCCCTCGCTTAGACTGTATCACATTGTAACCATGCGTAATCGAGCAACTATCGTGAAGAGCAAACCAAAAGTAGTAGTGATTGAAGACGATATTGTCTTTGCCAATTTGTTAGAGCTGAGTCTTCGCAATAACGGCTACGATGCCTATATTATCGCCACCGCCAAAGAAGCAATTGACTTCATCCCTGCATCTAAAGGCGTTGACCTGTTCATCGTCGACTATGACCTAGGCGATGTAAAGGGCAACGGGTTAGACCTCTGCCGCAAGATCAAGGCCTATGCTCATAAGCCGGTTGTAATGCTTACCGGAGAAACCTCTACCGATACGACTGTCGCCTGTCTATATGCGGGCGCCGACCAGTATGTCTTAAAACCCTATGACCTCAAGGAGCTCCTCGCCCGCATTCATAGCGCCCTGCACAATCAACCTAAACCGTCGAAAGATACAAGCAGTCATAAGCTCTCGGTCAACGACGTCGAGTTAGATGGCATGGCAAGAACCCTCTCTTGCGGGCCCACGAGTGTGAAACTCACAGAGCGGGAGCTCGCTGTCGCTGAAGTGCTCTTTGCTAATCACAATACCGAAATTAAGCGTGACTATATCTACTCGGCCGTTTACGGACATCAAATGAAAGCCTTTAGCCGCGCCGCAGACATTTTGATCGCGCGCTTTCGCAAAAAATTAAGAGAGATTAGTGACGACCTGCTGATCCTACCAACGCGCAGTGCTGGCTACATTCTCGTATCCAAAAGCAACGCACAAGTAGAAAAATAGTTTCCCGAGAACACCCCTTTATGACTGAGAACAACGCAGCAGCGTTCGATAAAAATGCATTCAGCACATTGCTCGGCAGCGACGACGCCGCCTTGCTTTCTCCCCTATTCGATCGCGCGTTCGAATCGCTTACACAGTTTGTGATCGCAGACAATTTCGACTACTAGCAGCTTGAATTTGACGCTCATAAACTCAAGACAACTTGCACACAACTGGGGGTGAAAAGGCTCGCGAATGTCTTCTTGTCATTAGAACATGCTGCGGCCCTAGGCGACGCAGCGCGCTGCGATGCACTTATAAGAATGCTCAAATCCGAGTTCGCACAAATCCAAGATTCACTGCGACGCCACTCCGAGCTTCTGATGCGAGAAGCGAAACCTAGCTCATAGGCCGCTCGCATGCTATCGTTCCCTTATCAGAAATTAGCGTCACAGTTGGGATTATGCAAAAGAAAATTCTTGTTTTAGATGACGATTTAATCATCACAGAAATACTGGGACAACTAGTTAAAAACCTTGGTCACTACCCTGTGATCGCCCACAATGCGCCGATTCTTGCGTCTGCCAAAATAAAAGAATTTGACGCCATTCTGCTCGATCTTTGGCTATCGGACTCCTCGGCTGAGGAGTCGCTGGAAGCGATAGCCAGCCAGGCTTTTCGCGGGCAAATCGTTTTAATTTCAGGCTTAGAAAATCAAGCGTTGGAAGAGGCTTGCGAACAGGGTCGCAGCTTGGGCTTGCGCGTTACCGGTTTTCTTCGAAAACCAATCAACGCCGACTCACTCAAAGCGCTTCTCGCCGACCTTGAGTACTAGCCAATCACCACGCTAGACATAAACGCACTATTTCTTAACTAGCATATAGCCCGAGTTGCGGGTTGGTATGATCACGTAATCGTCGGTAACAAGTTTTAGCTTCTTTCGCAGACGTGCGACCAGAATATCAACGGCGCGACTGAAGGGCTCCATCGCGCGGCCGAAGATTGCGAAATAGATATGCTCTCTCTCCATTTCGATACCCATACTACCCAATAGGCTTTCAGCAAGGCTCACCTCACGCTGAGTGAGCTTGGTTTCCTTGTCCCCGCAGCTAAGCACTCGGCTTCGCCCCTGAAGCGTAAGCGTTAGTTTTTCGGCGTCCCCACTCGATTCGAGATAAGAGACGGCAGCTCGTGCCCACCCCTTTAGAACCACATGGATTCTTGCCACCAGTTCATCGAGTTCGTAAGGTTTGGTCACATACTGCTCGGCACCGGCATATAGACAGGCAACAGTGGTTTCGACGTCGTCTTCCCCTGTCAGCATGATGACCGGATAAGCGCCCTTAGATTTGATCCGTCGACACAGATCTAATCCATTAATATTCGGCTTATCTAGATGAAAATCGATGATGAAAAGGTCTACCGGGTTGGCGCTGATAGAGCCGAGATTCTTTAGGAAGGCGTCGATTGTGTCGAAGCGCTGAGTAGTAAAGGCATTTTTATGGAGCCCCGCGCACAGAATCTCGCCAAACACTGTATCGTCGTCTACTACTACAATGTGTTTCTTCACTTAAGAGGCCTTTGATCTAACGCGACTGGTGATACAGGATGATACCTACACTTCGCAAATTTTCAATTGAATTTGACCTTTAAAATATTCGGCTTACCTCCTTACAAGCAACCAGCGAGAGTTTGCACTCTGCGATCGATCCGCTGTCGGTCGGCACTCATTTCATTCTCAATTCGCTGCTAGCAAAAACAAAAAGCCCCCTGCTTTTTACACAGGAGGCTTTTGATTACGATGCCGTCATTGGCTGAAGGGACAACTGCTTCGCAGGCGCTTACAGGCCCGGAGCAACACCGACATAGCCAGCATTCCACCACAGGTGGACCAATATGCTCAGCACATAGCCCATAGCGATGACAGGCGTCCACTTGAGATGCCCGAAGAACGTGTACTTGCCCCTCGCCTGCCCCATTAGTGCAACACCTGCCGCCGATCCTATCGAGAGCAAGCTGCCACCCACACCAGCGGTCAGTGTCACCAGCAACCACTGCATTTCATCCATCACAGGGTTCATTTGTAGGATAGCGACCATCACTGGAATATTATCGACTATGGCGCTTAGAACACCCACCAGGCTATTCGCAAGCGTTGGCCCTAAGCCTTCGTACATCCATTCACTGGCGAAAGAGAGATACCCTATAAAGCCAAGTCCCCCTACGCACATAATTACGCCAAAGAAGAACAACAGCGTATCCCACTCCGCGCGAGCTACCTGTTTGAAGCTATCGAATGCTCCAATATCACCTACCTGTCCATATTCAGCCTCATCGTTCGGATGCGGCTTGTGTGTCATCTTGAGGTAATAGCCGAAGATTTTGAGCAGCGCGAGGCCGGTCATCATACCTAAGAACGGCGGAAGGTGAAGGAAATTGTGGAAACTGACTGCAATAGCAATCGTGCAACCGAACAAGCCAACGATTACCCATGCACCTCGTTTAATACGAACCGACTCCTCCGTCACAGCAGGAACCTCCGTAGAAACCGCGAACTGCATGATAAACGCTGGTACAAGATAGTTCACAACCGACGGTACGAAGAGCGAGAAGAAGGTAGCGAAGGGAATCAACCCACTCTGCCAAACCATCAGCGTGGTGATATCACCAAACGGTGAAAACGCCCCACCGGCATTAGCGGCAACAACGATATTGACACAACTCACCGCGACAAACTTCGCATTGTCTTTACCCACCGCCATCACTACCGCGCACATAACCAGAGCGGTGGTCAGATTATCTATCAGGGGTGAAAGGAAAAAGCTGAGTAAGCCGGTAATCCAGAATAGTTGACGGTAGCCTAGCCCTTTACTGACAAGGAATGTCCGCAGGCCTTCAAAAACGCGTCTCTCACTCATCGAGTTGACGTAAGTCATCGCCGCGAGAAGGAATAGGAATAGTTCCGCAAATTCGATTAGAAACTCACGAACTGATTCTTCGACGATATGATCATAGCCTTGTTGTGCGTAAACGAACGCGATCATCGCCCAAATTATCCCTGCCGCTAAGATTACCGGCTTGGATTTTGGCAGGTGGGTATACTCCTCACCTATGACCAGCGCATACGCGGCAATAAACGTGAGGATTGATGCAAGACCAACCCAGCTAGAGGTTAAATCTAAACGATCGTGACCCGCTTCTGCGCCAAAGGCGAGGGGTGCGACAATCAAGGTTAGGGGGACTAAAAACAGGGCGAAAACGCGCTTTAACATGAACCATCCTTTGTTCGCCTCATGAGCGAAGCTTCTTTTTGTAGAGGGGTAAAAGTAGGTTGATTAGGCCTATTTGGCAAGTAATAAGTCGTTACATTGGTAAAACTAATGCAGTTAGACAACGTCCCAGAATAGAGTTACTGTGCCGTCATAATAAAAAAGCAAAAAGGAGCAGTTTTTGGAATTAAAAGCTCAGGCTCTATTCCCTAGCGTTGTTTGGGGCACAGTATTCGACGATTACGTCGCACTCAACAAAGAATTGCTCGCGCTCGCCTACGCGCTTCGCGCAAAAGACGCCCGCGGGGTAAGCCGGACGAATGTCGCCGGATGGCAGAGCAATAACATTCTTCAAGAACTGCCTGAATTTGCGCAAATAAACCAACGAATCCTGCAGGCCTGTGAGCGCATAGCCGAATCTCAACACTTTATGCCTGGGCTCACATTCGATCACCAAGCCTGGGTCAATATTAGCCCGCCAGGCGCCTCTAATCAGGTGCATTTCCACGCCAACTGCTACTTTAGCGGTGTTTACTACATCAGCCTAGATGCCCCTAAATGCGGTAGCCTATTTTTCCGCGACCCACGCACCGCGTCGAGAATGATGCCGTATCCCACGACCAAGCAAACCTCATTCACAGCAACCGAAATTAAAATGCCCCCAGAACCCGGCCGACTCTATATCTTTCCCGGCTGGCTGGAACACGGCGTAGAGATAAACCAAAGCGCATCCGACCGAGTAAGCATCAGCTTTAACGTAACCGCGCGCGTCAAAAATTAACCGACTCGAATCGATCGCACACACCCCCAAAACAGAATAAAGGGGTCAGACCCCTTTATCGCAGCCTTTCCAAACACCCATAAAAAAACCCCGCACTCAAACGAGTACGGGGTTCTTCTAAATATAATGCCTGACAATGACCTACTCTCACA